>JACCDN010015646.1_pt1 | contig 90576 bp, 82 predicted proteins | sample 7441691 | NCBI WGS metagenome assembly JACCDN01 (sample SAMN15323439, study PRJNA562643) | freshwater metagenome | isolation source: river surface water | place: USA:Blue River Watershed | collected 2017-08-16 | reverse complement strand
GCATTGCGCTGATGCCGCGCGCGGCGGCCGCAGTATTTGCGCTGATGTGTGCGCTGATGGGTGCGCTGCTGTCCCGTTACCTGCAGCGCAGCGAGCACGGCGCACAAGCTGAGCGGCCCGCCGCTGCGCCGCTCGTACTGAGCGGCCTCGCGCTCGCGCGGCTCGCGAATGCGCCCGGCCAGGCCGCGATTGCGCTCGGCGGCGTGCTGGCCAGCTTTGCGCTGATGGTCGCGATGGCGATCATGGTATCGAGCTTCCGCGTGTCGGTGGATGACTGGCTGCGTCACCTGCTGTCGGCCGACATGTATGTGCGCGTGGCCCACAGCGGCAGTGCCAGCAGCGATGCGGTGCTGTTGCGACCTGCGGAGCAGGACGCGATTGCTGCGCTGCCGGCGGTCGCACGTACAGAGCAGACACGCTGGTTGTCGCTGGCGCTGGACCCGGCCCGGCCGAACGTGACGCTGATTGCGCGTTCGATCAATGCCGAGGCGCCGCAGCGTGCGCTGCCCATGGTGGGCCGCACGCTGGACGATGTGCCCAGGCCGGTGTGGATTTCGGAAGCGATGGTGGACTGGTATGGCTGGCAGCTCGGCCAGCAAGTGCTGCTGCCGCTGGCGGGCAAGCCGCAAGCCTTTACGGTCGCGGGTGTGTGGCGCGACTATGCACGACAGACCGGGGCGATACAGATGCGGCTGTCGGATTACCAGGCATTGACCGGCGACCGGGATGTGAATGACTTGTCGCTGTGGGTGCGACGTGACGGTGGCGACGGGATCAACGCGCTGCGCAGGCAATTGCAGCAGCTGCCGTTTGCATCGGCGCTCGAGTTTGCAGAGCCGGGCGAGATCCGGGATATCAGCCTCGGTATTTTCGATCGCAGCTTTGCGATCACCTACCTGATGGAAGCGGTGGCGATCGTGATTGGCCTGTTCGGCGTTGCCGCGACATTCTCGGCACAGGCGCTGTCGCGTGCCAAGGAATTCGGGATGCTGCGTCACCTCGGGATTTCACGCCGACAGGTACTGGCAATGATCGCCGGTGAAGGTTTGCTGCTGGTGGGTCTGGCGATCATCGCGGGCTTCGTGCTGGGCTGGCTGATCAGCCTGGTGCTGGTGTTCGTGGTGAACCCGCAATCCTTCCACTGGACCATGCAATTGCACCTGCCCTGGCCTTTGCTGGCCATTGTTGCAACGGCGCTGCTGCTGTCGGCATCGGTGACCGCCTTGGTATCCGGCCGGATGGCGGTAGCAGGCAGCGCAGTACGCGCCGTAAGGGAGGATTGGTGATGCGAGGTATGAACAGCGATGCCATGCTGCATCCCGTGCAGTTTCTGATCGTGCGTACGATGCTGCTGGTGCTGATGCCGATACTGCTGACCGGCACCGCGCATGCTGCTGACACGCGCGGCTTTGCGCCGGTCACACCCGGCAAGGCACTGAGCTTCCCGCGCGACTTCGGTGCCCATCCGTCATTCCGTACCGAGTGGTGGTATGTGACCGGCTGGCTCGATATCGCTGATGGCGCCGCCGGGTCGCGCGGTGCGGCCGGTGCTGATCGCCGCACCATCGGTTTTCAGGTGACTTTTTTCCGCTCCGCTACCGGCCATGATGCGCGCAACCCCAGCCGCTTCGCGCCATCGCAATTGATCATTGCGCATGCAGCGTTGTCCGATCCGGCAGTCGGACGCTTGCAGCATGACCAGAAGATCGCGCGTGCCGGCTTTGGCGTGGCAAGCGCATCGGAAACCGACACCGCGCTGAAGCTCGGGCGCTGGAACATGCAGCGCGCAGACGATGGCCGCTACACGATCCGGGTGCCGGCGCGCGACTTTCAACTGCAGCTGACGCTGCAACCGACGGTGCCACTGCTGTTGCAGGGCGAGCGCGGCTATTCGCGCAAGGGCCCGCGCGCGGAACAGGCCAGCTACTACTACAGCCAGCCGCAACTGAAGGTCAGCGGCAGCATCACGCGTCACGGCCAGGCGCAAGCGGTGCAAGGCAGCGCGTGGCTGGACCATGAATGGTCGAGCACGGTGCTCGATCCGGCGGCGGTCGGCTGGGACTGGGTCGGCATCAATCTCGACGATGGCGGCGCGCTGATGGCCTTCCGCATCCGCGATGCAAAAGGCCATGCGCTGTGGGCGCATGGCATGATGCGGGATGGCAGCGGCCGCCAGACGGCTTACCGCGCAGATCAGGTGCGCTTCACGCCGCTGCGACAATGGCGCTCGCCGCGCACCGGCGGCAGCTATCCGGTGGCCCTGGCGATCGATATCGCCGGCATGCGCTGGCAAGTCGATCCGCTGCAGGATGACCAGGAACTGGACTCGCGTGCCTCGACCGGTGCCGTGTACTGGGAAGGCGCGGTACGCGCGCTGCGTGACGGCCAGCCGGCCGGCCGCGGTTATCTGGAAATGACCGGCTATGTCAAAGCGCTGAAGCTGTAGTTCGGCGCTCTGTATCCCTACTTCAAATGACAGGAAAGCAATGACCAGCAGCAGTGAACGTCCGGCCGCACGCAGCGGCCTGAAGACCCTCGCACGTCTGCTGCCCTTCCTTGCGCCTTACCGGCGCCGCATTGCGATCGCCGGCATTGCGCTGGTGGTGGCGGCATCGGCAACGCTGGCAATACCGTATGGCTTCCGGCAGCTGATCGACCTCGGTTTCACGACGCCCGGCAGCGAACAGGCGGCGAACGTGAATCTGTATTTCCTCGCGCTGTTCGGGCTGGCGTCGGTGCTGGCGGTGGCGACGGCGGCGCGCTTTTACTCGGTGTCCTGGCTCGGCGAGCGGGTCACCGCCGACCTGCGTGCAGCGGTGTACGCGCATGTGCTGCGGCAAAGCCCGGAATTCTTCGAGACCACGCAGACCGGCGAAGTGCTGTCGCGGCTGACCACCGATACCACGCTGATCCAGACCGTGGTCGGCACCAGCATCTCGATGGCACTGCGCAACCTGCTGCTGCTGGCAGGCGGGCTCGGCATGATGTTCGTGACCAGCACCACGCTGTCCGCCATCATCATCGTGATGCTGGTGGCGATCATCTTGCCCATCGTGATCGCCGGTCGGCGGGTGCGCAAGCTGTCGCGCGCATCGCAGGACCGCATCGCGGATGCCTCCGGACTGGCCGGTGAAAAGCTGAATGCGATCGCGATCGTGCAGGCCTTCGCGCAGGAAGTCCGCGAAGCGATGCGCTTTGGCGATGCCGTCGAACGCGCATTCGGCACTGCGATTGATCGCGTGCGCGCCCGCGCGCTGCTGACGGTGATGGCCATCCTGCTGGTATTCGGTGCCATCGTGTTCGTGCTGTGGATGGGTGCGCATGCGGTGATCGAAGGCCGCATGAGTGCGGGCGAGCTGGGACAGTTCATCCTGTATGCAGCAATCGTCGCCGGCGCGATCGGCGCGTTGTCCGAAGTGCTCGGCGATGCGCAGCGTGCCGCCGGCGCCAGCGAACGACTGCTGGAATTGCTGGATGAGCGCTCGCCGATCGCCTCGCCCGCGATACCGCAAGCGCTGCCTGCACGCGCGGCGAATGGTTCGGCGCTGCAGCTGGATCAGGTCAGCTTCCGCTATCCGTCGCGGCCAGACCAGGCGGCGCTGGCCGACTTGTCGCTGTCGGTCGCACCGGGCGAAACGGTGGCCATCGTCGGCCCGTCGGGCGCGGGCAAGACCACGCTGTTCCAGCTGCTGTTGCGCTTCTATGATCCGCAGCAAGGCCAGATCCGGCTCGATGGCGTCGATATCCGTGATCTCGCACTCGATACGCTGCGCAATGCGATCGGCATCGTGCCGCAGGACACCGTGGTGTTCTCCGCGAATGCGATGGAGAACATTCGCTATGGCCGGCCCGACGCATCCGATGACGAGGTGATCGCGGCAGCCAGACTGGCAGCGGCGCATGAATTCATCGAGCGGCTGCCGGAGGGTTATCAAGCCTTCCTCGGTGAACGCGGCGTGCGGCTATCCGGCGGACAGCGGCAGCGGATTGCGATTGCGCGCGCATTGCTGAAGAACCCACCGCTGCTGTTGCTGGATGAAGCGACCAGCGCGCTCGATGCGGAATCCGAGCGGCTGGTGCAAAGGGCACTGGAAGCGGCGATGGTGGGCCGGACCACGCTGGTGATTGCGCACCGGCTGGCGACGGTACAGCGCGCGACCCGCATCATCGTGATGGAACATGGCCGCATCGTCGAGGCCGGCACGCATGCGGAGCTGGTCGCAGCCGGCGGGCTGTATGCGAGCCTCGCCGCGCTGCAGTTCGGGCATCACTGAATGCGCGTTCAGTTCTGTACGCGCAGGCTGTCCATCACATGGCGCTGCAGCGCGTAGAACGTGTCAGCGTCACCGTCCCGGCCCATATCGATCACCGCCTCATAGATTTCGCGTGCATCTTCCTGCGCGCCGACACTCGCATAGCATTCGGCCAGTCGGAATGCGGCCGGCACCAGCGTCGGGTCAATCTGCAGGGAGACGGCATAAAAGGTGGCGCCCATCAATGGATCGCCGAGCGATTGCAGCGTCATGCCCGACATGAACAGGAAGCGGTGGTCGAGCGGCTTCTGTATCGCCAGGTATAGCGCCAGCGGCAATACTTCGTGATAGCGCTGCTGATGAAAGGCCTCGTAGGCTTTTTCATACACGCGCTCCAGCACCGCATCGGACACCGGATCGAGCACTGCGCGCCGCATGCCCTCGGCATAGCTGTCCTGCAGCAGTCTCACCTTGTCCGGCAATTCATGGATGCTCTGGTTCACCAGCCCCATGATCAGGTTGACCTCGGCCGACAGCGCGGCTGCACCGGCGGTTGATCCGGCGGCCGATCCTCCAGTTGACCCCGGACCCGCTTGCGCTGCTTGCACCACCTGCGATGGATGCCACCGATGCGGAATCATGCTGTCACCCGTGCGGCGATCAGTTGCAATGCAGCGGCCGCCGAAGCCGCTTCCTCCTGCGACAGCCGGCCCGAGATGGCCGCCCAGCTCGGCGGCAGCGCGCCAAAATCACGCTGGGCCAGCAGCGTCAGCAATTCCTCGCGGCTGCGATCAAACAATTCCCGGCGCGCAGTGGGCACCATGCCGGGCAGTGCGCCATCGTCGCCGGTTTCGCGCGCCGGCGATGTGTGAGGCGATGCGTGAGGCGATGATGCGGAGGTCGATACCAGCGGCGGCGCCAGGGGCGTCATGGCCAGCGGCGCCATCGTGTCCGCGCCGCCGGCCGCTGATGATGGGGATGCAGGCAGCTTGCCGTGCAGCGCGGATGCGTGGCGGGCGGCCGCCAGCGCATCGGAGAGTCGGTGGGTGATCGTCATGGTCTCGCTCCAGTCGCCGGAATCACGGGAACAGGCCGGCACACGGTGCTGGCCTGCAGGGGGGCTGCCGTGCGGCAGCGAACCCGGGTGCTCCGGTCGGACACCCTGTTCCCCCGAAAAGCTCGAATCCGGACGGCCTGGCGCCGCGCGGTAAAATATCGGGTCTTTCCTTGTCTGGTCTTACCTTTTTGCTGCCCTCGTCATCGGGCCAGGATTTCCGAACCGTCATGCGCCAATATCAGGACTTCATGCGCCATGTTTTCGAACATGGCACCGAAAAAACCGACCGCACCGGCACCGGCACCCGCTCGGTGTTTGGTTACCAGATGCGCTTCCATCTGCAGGACGGCTTCCCGATGGTGACGACCAAGAAGCTGCACCTGAAATCCATCATTCATGAACTGATCTGGTTTCTCGCCGGCTCGACCAATATCGGCTACCTGAAAGACCACGGCGTCAGCATTTGGGATGAATGGGCCGATGCGCAAGGCAACCTCGGTCCGATTTATGGTTACCAGTGGCGTTCATGGCCGGCGCCGAATGGCGAGCACATCGACCAGATCGCGCAACTAATTGAACAGATCCGCAGCAATCCCGATTCACGCCGGCTGATCGTGTCGGCATGGAATGTGTCCGATATCCCGCGCATGAAGCTGCCTCCCTGCCATGCGTTCTTCCAGTTCTATGTCGCCGATGGCAAGCTGTCCTGCCAGCTGTACCAGCGCAGTGCCGACATTTTCCTCGGCGTGCCGTTCAATATCGTGTCCTATGCGTTGCTGACCCACATGGTGGCCGCGCAGACCGGCCTCGATGTGGGCGATTTCATCTGGACCGGTGGTGACTGCCATATCTACGCGAACCATTTCGCGCAGGTGCAGGAGCAGTTGTCACGCGAACCGCTGCCCTTGCCGACGCTGGTACTGAAGCGCAAGCCGGACACCATCTTCGATTACACCTACGACGACATCGAGGTCGTCGGCTATCAGTCCCATCCCGCAATCAAGGCGCCGGTCGCGGTCTGATCACCGCATCCGGCTGTCGTATCGGAAATGCCGGCACCGCGTCGGCCGGTATCGGCCGGCTGAAGTAATAGCCCTGCGCGATATCGCAGCCGAGCCGCTGCAGCATATCGACCTGCGCGATGTTTTCCACGCCTTCCGCCACCACTTTCAATTCCAGGTTGTGCGCCAGCTGGATGATGGAGGTTGCAATCGCCGCATCCTTCTCCGATGTGGTCAGGTGCTTGATGAATTGGCGATCGATCTTCAACGCATCGAGCGGGAATTGCTTCAGGTAGGCCAGCGACGAGTAGCCGGTGCCGAAGTCATCCACCGACAGCCGTATGCCCATGCCCTTCAGCGCCGTCAGCACGCTGCGGGTGGCATCGGTATTCGACATCAGGATGCTCTCGGTCAGTTCCAGTTCCAGCTGTGACGGCGGCAGCCGGTATTGCTCGAGGATGCGGTGGATCGTCTGTACCAGGAATTTATCGGCGAACTGGCGCGCCGATACATTCAACGCAATCGTGCACGTGCCGGGCAAGGTACTGCCCCAGGCGACACGCTGCCGACAACCGGCGGCAAACACCCAATGCCCGGCGCGTATCATCAGCCCGGTTTCTTCGAGGATGGGCACGAACACCGCCGGCTCGATCGGCTGCTCGCCATGCTGCCAGCGCATCAGGCCTTCGAGCCCGACCATGCAACCGGTCTGCAAATCGATCTGCGGCTGGTAGTGCAGGCACAGGCTTTCATTCTCGACTGCCTGTCGCAATGCCTGTTCCAGCATCAGCGCGCCATGGCCGCGTGAATTCATTTCCGGCTGGTAGAACGCATACAGGTTGCGGCCGTCGCGCTTGGCCTGGTACATCGCGACATCGGCGGTGCGCATCAGCGACTCGGTGTCTTCGCCGCATTCCGGGAAGGTGGCGATACCAATGCTGGCGCCGACCACCACGTCCAGTCCCTCGCGCAAGGTGAACGGCTGACGCAGTGCGTTGAGGATCTTGCGCGCGACCGTGGCGGCGTCATCCGGAAACTCGAGATCGCCGAGAACGATGGTGAATTCATCGCCGCCCAGCCGGGCCACCACGTCATACGCGCGCACCTGCTCGCGCAGCCGTTGCGCCACGGCCTTCAGCAACAGATCGCCGACTTCATGGCCGAGGTTGTCATTGATGCGCTTGAAATGATCGAGGTCGATGAACATCAGCGCCACATGGCCGCCACCCAGCCGACGTGCATGCTCGAGCGCCGCATGCAACGCCGCCTTGAATGCATTGCGGTTGCCGAGCCCGGTCAGAAAATCGGTCACGGTCTGCTGCCGCAACTCGTCTTCCAGCGCGCGCCGCTCGGTGATGTCCTGAAACACGATCACTTCGCCATCGACCTTGCCCGCCAGCGGCGAACGGCAGTACGAGGACAGGAAGCGGCTGCCATCGGCACGCCGGAACCAGGCTTCTTCGACCTCCGGCGATACCGCACGGCCGAGCCGGAAAAAGATCGAATCTTCATCGGCAATCAGTTCGTCGGGCCGGTCCGGACCGTGCCGCGCCTGGCTGAATTGCGCAAACTGCTGCCCGATCACGTCCATCGGTGAACTGGCCAGCATCGCCAGCGCAGCCGGGTTGACGAACTTGACCATGCCCTCGCGGTCGACGCCGATCACGCCCTCGCCGGCGGCATTGAGCATGGATTCGTAATAGGCCTTGGTGTTTTCCAGCCGCAGGTAAGCCTGCTGCAGCCGGCGGCGCGCGAGATCGAGTTCGAGGAACAGCGCGACCTTGCTCTGCAAAACCACGGAGTTGACCGGCTTGGTGATGTAATCGATGGCGCCGGCCTGGTAACCACGGATGGCCGCCGCCTCATCGCGCTCGATCGCCGTAATGAAAATGATGGGAATGCCGCGCGTCTTGCGATTGCTGCGCATCAGCCGCGCGACTTCATAGCCATTCATCACCGGCATCTGCACATCGAGCAGCACCAGCGCGACATCGTGTTCGAGCAATAGCTGCAACGCATGTTCGCCGCTGTTGGCGCTGAGCAGTTCGCGCCGGCCATCGTCAAGCAGCGCTTCCAGACTGGCGATGTTTTCCGGGCGATCGTCCACCAGCAGCAAGGTCTGCCGATGGTGATAGTCCAGATCGATGACGCGCTTGTCCGGGGAATTCATCACTCACACCTGTTGCGGTTCCAGCCACTTGCCGAGCATGCCGACCAGCTCGGCCTGGGTGACGGGTTTGGCCAGGTAATCATCCGCACCGGCTTCCAGACATTTTTCGCGATCGCCTTTCATCGCATGCGCAGTCAGCGCGATCACGGGGCGTTCATACTGGCGCGCGAATTTCAGCTCGCGCGTGGCCTGGTAGCCATCCATGGTCGGCATCATCATGTCCATCAGCACGATGTCGAAAGGCAGCTCGCGCTCGACGACATCCAGCGCCTGCTGTCCATTCATCGCGACCTCGACCTCGAAGCCGAGTTCCTCGATCACGCTGCACATTGCATAGATATTGCGGATGTCATCATCGACCAGCAGCAGGCGGCGGCCGGCAAACGGCAGGTCGGCATCTGCATCGACGGCGGATGGCGACGGGTGCGGGCTGTCGGTGTCCGCAGGCCGCGCGGCGGCAAGCTGTCTATCCACCATCACGACCTCGGCCCGGGGGCCGGCATCTAGCAGTGGCAACGCCGGGTTGTCGCCCATATCGGTCGGCAGGTAGAGCGTAAAGGTGCTGCCCTGCCCGGGCTGGCTGTCCAGCGTGATCGCGCCTCCCAGCAGTCGGGCCAGCGAACGCGAGATCGACAGCCCGAGGCCGGTGCCGCCGTAGCGGCGGCTGGTCGAGCCATCGACCTGACGAAACGCATCAAAGATGAGTTCATGCTTGTCCGCCGGGATGCCGATACCGGTGTCGGTGACGGCGATGCCGAGCTGCGGGTGATGTGCATCGCCAGCGCGGAACACACGTATCGTGACCGAACCGCTGCGGGTGAACTTCAATGCATTGGAAAACAGGTTGCGAACGATCTGGAAGATGCGCTGGTGATCACTGAGGATCACTGCCGGTGCATCCGGCTCCACATGGACCATGAACCGCAACTGGCGCGCTTCGGCCATCGGTCGGAAGCTGCGTTCGACGCTTTCGGTGAAGTCCTGCAGTGCGAGAGGTTCAAGCAACACCGACATGCGGCCCGCCTCGATTTTCGACAGGTCGAGGATGTCATTGATCAAGGCCAGCAAGTCACTGCCAGAGCGATGGATGATGTCGGCATGCGTGACCTGCCGGGTACTCAGGTTACCCAGGGCATTGTTCTTCAGCTGCTCGGACAAGATCAGGATGCTGTTGAGCGGTGTGCGCAACTCATGCGACATATTCGCGAGGAATTCGGATTTGTAGCGGCTGGCGGCGGCAATCTGCTCGGTCTGTTCGCGGAAGCGCGCTTCCGCTGCCTTGCGCTCGCGGATGTCGATGATGGAAGACAACACCAGCGTGCCATCGGCGGTGTGAATGGGATTGAGGCCGATCTCGATCGGGATTTCTTCGCCATCCTTCGTGCATGCAAACAGGTCGCGGCCCGCGCCCATCGCGCGCGTGGTGGGTTCAGCCATGAAGTGGCCGCGCAGTGCCGGGTGATGCTGACGGAAGCGCTCCGGAATCAGGCGCTCGACCTGCCGTCCCAGCAGCTCATCGCGCGAGTAGCGGAACAGCTTTTCGGCTTGCTGGTTGACCAGCCCGATTTCACCGGCGGCATTGGTGACAATGATCGCGTTCGGCGCCGCCTCGACCACCAGCCGAAACAATTCGCTCTCCGGCCCGTGCGGCAGCCGCGAGGTCAACATGGACACCCGCTTTGGTGCTTGGCTATCCGGCTTGGAGCGATTCGACATGGCAGGCGGTCCGGTCATGCACGTTGACGGCTGCAGGCTGCTCAACCCGGCCAACCTCCTTGCTTGGAGAAAGCACCCGGGATTTCGTTCGCGCCGTCATGCATTGCTGATCGTTGGCAAGTTTCAATGCGTCGAGTTTGGCCGATCAACGACTGACACAGCGACGGAACCGAGAATCAACTTGATTTCAATCAAGCGATGCCGCTTTGCCCGCGCAATGTGCTTGCCAGGCGTCGGCATACGCGGCAGCGCCAGTGCAGGCTGCGGAAATCGCCGGCGCGGCGCGGGATGCCTTATGATGGCGACCCATGTCTGCCTCGCTCACCCTGATCGTCGCCACCGAACGCCAACGCGGCATCGGTATCAACAACACGCTGCCTTGGCGGCTGCCGGAAGATCTCGCTTTTTTCAAGCGCACGACCAGCGGGCACGCGATCATCATGGGCCGCAAGACCTTTGATTCAATCGGGCGCCCGCTGCCGAACCGCCGCAATATCGTCATCACCCGCAATCCGGGCTGGATGCAGGCCGGCGTCGAGACGGCCGGATCGCTGCAACAGGCGGCGGCGCTGGCAGGCGACGGTGAAGCGGTCGAAGCCTTCGTGATCGGCGGCGCGCAGATCTATCAGGAAGCGCTGCCGCTGGCGCAGAAGCTGATCGTCACCGAGATCGATGCCGATTTCCGCTGCGACGCGTTCTTTCCCGCGATTGACCCGGCGCTGTGGCAGGAAACATCGCGGGAGTCGCATGTGTCGGCCGAGCACGGCTTTCGTTACGCTTTTGTTATCTATACACGGCGCTGAGCGCGTGCTGCAGCCGTCTCGCGCCCCGTCATCCGGGCCAAACCCCGCAACCTGGCGGTTTGACTGACGACCGCGGTCGGATTTTTCCCGGCTGCCACCCATATCTGCGAAAATCGCGCTTTCGTTTTTCCGGCCACCCACCCGATCGGGGCGGCCGGCGCTGACATTTTTGTCCGGAGCACCGCATGAAATTCCGCTTCCCCATCGTGATCATCGATGAAGACTTCCGTTCCGAGAACACCTCGGGCCTCGGCATCCGCGCGCTTGCGAATGCGCTCGAGACCGAGGGCATGGAAGTGGTCGGCGTCACCAGTTACGGCGACCTGTCGCAGTTCGCGCAGCAGCAATCGCGCGCATCGGCCTTCATCCTGTCGATCGATGATGAGGAATTCGGCGCCGGCTCGCATGAAGAGACCGAGAGCGCACTGAAGTCGCTGCGCGCCTTCGTCGAAGAGATCCGCTACAAGAACGCCGACATTCCGCTCTACCTGTACGGCGAGACGCGCACCTCGCGCCACATCCCGAACGACATCCTGCGCGAGCTGCATGGCTTCATCCACATGTTCGAGGACACGCCGGAATTCGTCGCGCGCCACATCATCCGCGAAGCGAAGTCCTACCTCGATGGCCTCGCGCCGCCGTTCTTCCGCGCGATGGTGCATTACGCGCAGGATGGCTCGTACTCGTGGCACTGCCCCGGCCACTCGGGCGGCGTCGCCTTCCTGAAGTCACCGATCGGGCAGATGTTCCACCAGTTCTTTGGCGAGAACATGCTGCGCGCTGATGTGTGCAATGCGGTTGAAGAACTCGGCCAGCTGCTCGACCACACCGGCCCGGTCGCGGCATCGGAACGCAATGCGGCGCGCATCTTCAATGCCGACCACTGCTACTTCGTCACCAACGGCACGTCGACGTCGAACAAGATGGTGTGGCACTCGACCGTGGCACCGGGGGACATCGTGGTGGTGGATCGTAACTGCCACAAGTCCGTGCTGCACTCGATCATCATGACCGGCGCCATCCCGGTGTTCCTGATGCCGACCCGTAATCACCTCGGCATCATCGGCCCGATCCCACGCGAAGAATTCACGATGGAAAACATCATGAAGAAGATCGAGGCCAACCCGTTCGCGCGCGAAGCGACGAACAAGAAGCCGCGCATCCTGACCATCACGCAGTCCACCTATGACGGCGTGATCTACAACGTCGAGACGATCAAGGAGATGCTCGACGGCCAGATCGACACGCTGCATTTCGATGAAGCCTGGCTGCCGCATGCCAGCTTCCACGACTTCTACAAGGACATGCATGCGATCGGCAAGGACCGACCGCGCGCGAAAGAGTCCGTGATCTTCTCCACGCAATCCACGCACAAGCTGCTGGCCGGCCTGTCGCAGGCGTCGCAGATCCTGGTGCAGGAATCGGAGACGGTGCAGCTGGACCGCGACAGCTTCAACGAAGCCTATCTGATGCATATCTCGACCTCGCCGCAGTACGCGATCATTGCTTCCTGCGATATCGCAGCAGCGATGATGGAGCCGCCGGGCGGCACCGCGCTGGTCGAAGAAAGCATTCTCGAAGCGCTGGATTTCCGCCGCGCGATGAAGAAAGTCGACAAGGAATACGGCAAGGACTGGTGGTTCCAGGTCTGGGGCCCGGAAAGCTTCGCCGAAGACGGTATCGGCGAGCGCGATGACTGGATGATCAACGGCAAGGATGGCTGGCATGGCTTCGGCAAGATCGAGCATGGCTTCAACATGCTGGACCCGATCAAGGCCACCATCGTCACGCCCGGCCTGTCGCTCGATGGCCAGTTCGGCAAGACCGGCATCCCGGCGTCGATCGTCACGAAATACCTGGCCGAGCACGGCGTGATCGTCGAGAAGGCCGGGCTGTACTCGTTCTTCATCATGTTCACGATCGGCATTACCAAGGGCCGCTGGAACACGCTGCTGACCGCGCTGCAGCAGTTCAAGGATGACTATGACAAGAATCAGCCGATGTGGCGCATCCTGCCCGAGTTCGCCGCCGCCAACCCGCAGTACGAGCGTACCGGCCTGCGCGATCTGTGCCAGCAGATCCACGACATGTACAAGGCGCACGATGTCGCGCGTCTGACCACCGAGATGTACCTGTCCGACATGCAGCCGGCGATGAAGCCTTCGGATGCCTTTGCGAAGATGGCGCACCGCGAGATCGAGCGCGTCGCGATCGAGGAGCTGGAAGGCCGCGTGACCGCGATCCTGCTGACGCCCTACCCGCCCGGCATCCCGCTGCTGATCCCGGGCGAGCGCTTCAACAAGACCATCGTCGATTACCTGAAATTCGCGCGCGCGTTCAATGAAAACTTCCCGGGCTTCGAGACCGATGTGCACGGTCTGGTGAAGACCACCGTGAACGGCGTGAAGGGGTATTACGTCGATTGTGTGAAGCAGTAAGATACTGACCGATATCGTTACCGGCAGCAGCAGCCGGACGACATGAAAAAGGGGAGCCTCGGCTCCCCTTTTTTGCTCAGGCCGAACAGCCCGATCAGGTCTTGGGCAGCGTCACCCCATGCTGGCCCTGGTACTTGCCGCCGCGATCCTTGTACGAAGTCTCGCAGACTTCATCGCTCTCGAAGAACAGCACCTGTGCACAGCCCTCGCCGGCATAGATCTTGGCCGGCAGCGGCGTGGTGTTCGAGAATTCCAGCGTCACATAGCCTTCCCATTCCGGCTCGAACGGCGTGACATTCACGATGATGCCGCAGCGGGCATAGGTCGATTTGCCAAGGCAGATCGTCAGCACATTGCGCGGGATGCGGAAGTACTCGATGGTGCGCGCCAGCGCGAACGAGTTCGGCGGGATGATGCAGACATCGCTCTGAATATCGACGAAGGAGTTCTCGTCGAAATTCTTCGGATCGACAATGGTGCTGTTGATGTTGGTGAAGATCTTGAATTCGTCGGCACAGCGGATATCGTAGCCATACGACGACGTGCCATAGGACACGATCTTGTGGCCATTGGACTGGCGCACCTGGCCCGGCTCGAACGGCTCGATCATGCCGTGCTGCTCGGCCATGCGGCGGATCCATTTGTCGGATTTGATGGTCATGTTGGCAAAAGCGGTTTACCGGCAAGCAAAGTCGCGATTGTACGCGAAAGCGTCGCACGGGCCGGGATCGTCCGGCCGCTACCACCGGGCAGGGTCGGTGACGCGATGCTGATCGTGCTGATCGTGCCGATCGTCATCACGGCCGTCATCACTACCCTTATCACGACCCGTCAGCGCTGCATCGCTTCCCACACCTTTTGCAACCGCTTCACCGATACCGGCATCGGCGTGCGCAGTTCCTGCGCATACAGCGACACGCGAAGCTCTTCCAGCATCCAGCGGTAATCTTCCATGCGCGGATCACCACGGCTGCCGGCCTTCATCGCACGCTGCCAGGGCGCGGCAGCCTGCTGCCAGTCGGCCATCAGGCGCGCATCGCGTGCCGGGTCGCTGCGCAGTTTGTCGAGCCGCACCGTGATCGCCTTCAGGTAGCGCGGAAAATGCGACAGCTGCGCATGCGGGGTGTCGGCGACAAAGCGCTTGTGCACCAGCGCCTGCAGCTGTGCCTGCATGTCCGCATGCGCGGCCGCATGGGTCCGGATGCCCTGCAGCTTTTTCGGCAGCGCATGGTATTCCGCCAGCACCTGGCCGACCAGCCGCGCGATTTCATTCACCAGCAGGTTTAGCCGCGCCTTGCCTTCGTCGCGCCGGATATTGAATTCGCCCGGATTTTTCGGCAACGGCGACTGCAAGCAGGCGCGCGACAGCCCGGCTTGGATGATCTGGTCGCGCAGCTCTTCCTGCGAACCCAGCGCCATGAACTGCATGCCCATCTGCTGCAGGCCGGGCACATTCTTTTCGAGGTACTTCAGCTGTTCCTTGAGTTGCAGCGCGAACAGGCGGCGCAAACCGTTCAGGTGGATCTCGGCGGCTTCGTTCGGATCATCGAAGACTTCGATATCGCAATGCATGCCCTTGTCGACCAGCGCCGGGAAACCGAGCAGCGTTTGCCGGCCGCGCTGTATCTCCAGCAGCTCGGGCAATTCGCCAAAGGACCAGGTGGTCAGTTGGGTATAGCCGCTGCCATCGGCCGAACCAGAGCCTGAGGCCGCTGCAGCGCCCGCGCCGTTGCCAGCACCCACGGCGGCTTTGGCGCCGGCACCACCAGCAGCGCCGGCGCTAATCACGCCACCTTTTGCTGCAGTGTTGCCCCTGCCATGGCCATGACCGTTGCCAGCAGCGTTCGCCGTCGTATCGCCGGTGACGTCACCATCGGCAGTGTCACCCGTGATCGGGCTCACCTGCTCCGCAATCTTCTGGAATTGCTCGCGTGCCTGCGCCCCCAGCTCAGCCTGCAGCACCGCCAGATTGCGACCCATGTCGAGCTGGCGGCCATGCTCATCCACCACCTTGAAGTTCATGAAGTGATGCGCGGCCAGCGTCTCAAGCTTGAAGTCGGCCAGCTTCACCAGCACGCCGGTCTTCTCGCGCACGTCGGCCATCAGTGCATCGAGCAGCGGCCCCTGGCCGAACTTCTTCGCCGCATGGATACGGTCGCAGAAACCAGCCGCATACTCGGGCAGCGGCACGCAATGGCGACGCAGCTTCTGCGGCAGCGATTTCAGCAGCAGGTGTACTTTTTCCTTCAGCATGCCGGGCACCAGCCATTCGCAGCGCGGCGCGGACACCTGGTTCAACGCATACAGCGGTACGGCCAGCGTGACGCCGTCACGCACCGCCCCGGGCTCGAAGTGATAGGTGAGCGCCATCTCGATGCCGGCATGCCGCATCACTTTCGGGAACAGCTCGGTGGTAATGCCGGCGGCTTCATGCCGCATCAGGTCATCGCGCGACAGGTACAGCACTTTCGGATGGTCGCGGCTGGCCTGCTTCAGCCATTGCTCGAAGCCGACTGCATTGCACACATCCTGCGGAATGTGGCTGTCGTAGAAGGCGGCGATCAGCTCGTCATCGACCAGCACATCCTGCCGGCGTGACTTGTGTTCGAGGTTCTCGATCTCGCGGATCAGCTTCTGGTTATGCGCAAAGAAAGGCGCGCGGGTATCGAAGTCCCCCTCGACCAGCGCGCTGCGGATGAAGATTTCGCGTGCCTGTTCCGGATTGATCTTGCCGTAGTCGATGCGGCGCTGGCTGTACACCACCAGTCCGTACAGCGTCGCGCGCTCGTAGGCCGACACCTGGCCGCTGCGTTTTTCCCAGCGCGGGTCGCCATACGACTTCTTCAGCAAATGGCCACCGACCTTCTCCAGCCAGTCGGGCTGGATATTCGCCAGTGTGCGCGCAAACAGACGCGAGGTATCGACCAGTTCACCCGCCACCACCCAGCGGCCGGCCTTCTTGCCCAGCGATGAACCCGGCCACAGATGGAAGCGAATGCCGCGCGCGCCCAGATAATGCGGCTCGTCCTCGGCCTTGTAGCCGACATTGCCGAGCAAGCCGGTCAGCAGCGCCAGATGCAGTTGTTCATACGTGGCCGGCAGCGCATTCACGCGCCAGCCCTGCTCGCGCACCAGGGTAAACAATTGCGAATGCACATCGCGCCATTCGCGCAGCCGCAGCTGGGACAGGAAGTTTTCGCGGCAGTGTTCCTGCAACTGGCGATTCGATTTCTTGTGCTGGATGGCTTCCTCGAACCAGTTCCAGATTTTCAGTGAAGTCAGGAATTCGGATTTGTCGTCGGCGAATTTTTTGTGCGCGTGGTCGGCCGCGCCCTGCGCCTCTTGCGGACGGTCGCGCGGGTCTTGTACCGACAAGGCCGAAGCAATAATCAGCATCTCGGCCAGGCATTGATGATCGCGGCCGGCCAGGATCATGCGCCCGACGCGCGGGTCCAGCGGGAGCTTCGCGAGCTGGCGGCCGAGGGCTGTCAACTGCTTCGCATCATCGACCGCGCCCAGCTCCTGCAACAACTGATAGCCATCGGCGATCGCGCGGCCCAGCGGCGGCTCGATAAATGGAAAATCTTCGACATCGCCCAGCTTCAGCGACTTCATGCGCAAGATCACCGCAGCCAGCGATGAGCGCAGAATCTCGGGATCGGTGAACTTCGGACGCTGCAGGAAATCCTGCTCGTCATACAAGCGTATGCAAACACCGGCTGCGACACGGCCGCAACGACCCGCGCGCTGGTTGGCGGCGGATTGTGCAACCGCCTCCACCTGCAGCTGCTCGACCTTGTTGCGATAGCTGTAGCGCTTCACGCGCGCGGTACCCGCATCGACCACATAACGGATGCCCGGCACAGTCAGCGAGGTTTCGGCGACATTGGTGGCCAGCACGATGCGACGTGCATTGCTGGTCTTGAACACCCGTTCCTGCTCCTGCGCCGACAGGCGCGCGAACAGCGGCAGGATCTCGACATGCGGCGGATGATGCTTGCGCAGCGCTTCGGCGGCGTCGCGAATTTCGCGTTCACCCGGCAGGAACACCAGAATATCGCCGGGGCCGATGCGCGCCAGCTCATCGACGGCATCGACGATTGCATCCATCAGGTCGCGCTGTTCTTTCGCGCGGGCGGCCGGCGATATGCCGGCTTTCGTCGCAGACGTGCCGGCGGCTGCAGGCATGCCGGCGCTGGCGCCGCCAGCACCGGGCCGGGTATCCGGTTCCACCGGGCGATAACGTACTTCGACCGGGTACAGGCGTCCGGACACCTCGATCACCGGTGCCGGCTTGCCATCGCGTGCGAAGTGGCGCGCGAAACGTTCGGCATCAATCGTGGCGGAGGTAATGATCACCTTCAAGTCAGGCCGCTTCGGTAGCAGCTGCTTCAGGTAGCCCAGCAGGAAATCGATGTTCAGGCTGCGTTCATGCGCTTCATCGATGATGATCGTGTCGTACTGCGTCAACAGCGGATCGCCCTGCGTCTCGGCCAGCAGGATGCCGTCGGTCATCAGCTTGATCCAGGCGCCGGCCGACAGCGTGTCGTTGAAGCGGACCTTGTAGCCCACGTGCATGCCAGGCGGCGTGCCCAGTTCCTGCGCAATGCGCTTGGCCGTCGATGACGCGGCGATACGGCGCGGCTGGGTATGACCGATCAGGCCTTTTTCGCCACGGCCGATCGACAGGCAAATCTTGGGCAACTGCGTGGTCTTGCCGGAACCGGTTTCGCCGCTGACGATCAGCACCTGGTTCGCCAGCAAGGCCTGCGCAATGTCATCGCAGCGCGACGACACCGGCAATTCGGGCGGAAAACTGAGCTCAGGCAGCAGATGGCGCACCGGGGCAGGCGCTGCGGCGGCGACCGGGGTGGGCCGCGCCATTTTCGGGGCTTGGGGTGCTGACATGTCGGCCGAATTATAATGCCGCACATGGAGAATCCCGTTCAGTTCGTCGCGTGGCTGCGCTCGGTCGCGCCCTATATCCACGCGTTCCGTGGCAAGACCTTCGTCGTCGCCTTCCCCGGCGAGCTGGTGATGGCCGGCGCGCTGCCCGTACTCGCGCACGACCTGTCGCTGCTGCATGCGCTGGGCATCAAGGTGGTGCTGGTGCATGGCTCACGGCCGCAGGTACAGGAACAGCTGGCGCTGCGTAACGTGGAAACGCGTTTCCACAACAGCCTGCGCATCACCGATGCCGCAGCACTGGAGTGCGCGAAAGAAGCATCCGGCGAACTGCGGCTCGATATCGAGGCGGCGTTCAGCCAGGGCTTGCCGAACACGCCGATGGCGAATTCATCGATCCGTGTCATCTCGGGCAATTTCGTCATTGCGCGTCCGGTCGGCATCATCGACGGCGTCGATCACGGGATGACCGGCGTCACGCGCAAGATCGCGCACGAGACCATCCACCCGATACTGAATGCCGGCGGTATCGTACTGCTGTCGCCGCTGGGCTTTTCGCCGACCGGCGAAGTGTTCAACCTCGCGATGGAAGACGTGGCGGTGGCGGCCGCCAATGCGCTGCGCGCGGACAAGCTGATCTTCATCACCGAAACGCCGACCATGACCGATGCCGGCGGCGCCGAGATCCGCGAGGTCTCGGCACACCAGGCGCAGGCGGTGCTGGAGTCCGGCTGCCTGCGCGCTGATGCCGCGTATTACTTCGAGCATGCGACCAAGGCTTGCCTGGCCGGTGTGCCGCGCGCGCATATCGTGCCGTTCTCGACCGATGGCTCGGTGCTGCTGGAAGTGTTCACGCATGATGGCGTCGGCACCATGATCTCCGCGCAAAGCCTGGAGAGCCTGCGCGAAGCGACCATCGAAGATGTGGGCGGCATCCTGCAGCTGATCGAGCCGCTGGAAGCGGATGGCACGCTGGTCAAGCGCGGCCGCGAATTGATCGAACGCGAGATCGACTACTTCTCCGTCATCGAACATGACGGCGTGATCTTCGGCTGCGCGGCGCTGTACCCGTTCCCGGCCGAGAAGATGGCCGAGGCCGCTTGTCTGACCGTCAGCCCCGACGCGCAGGCGCAGGGCGATGGCGAGCGCTTGTTGAAGCATCTGGAAAACCGCGCGCGCGCGGCCGGCTTCCGCAAGCTGTTCGTGCTGACGACGCGCACCGCGCACTGGTTCCTCAAGCGCGGCTTCGTGCAATCCAGTGTCGATGCGCTGCCGAAGGACAGGCAGAACATGTACAACTGGCAGCGCAAGTCGCTGGTACTGATCAAGAACCTCTGATCAAGAACCGCTGATTGAACTGGCTCTGATTGAACTTGAACACCCGGTGGCAGCATCGTCGCTGCGCTGCCGGTCATTTGACAACCCAGTCCGCTGCTGCAGCGGCTGATCGCCGGAGAATGAAATGACACGTATGGTCCACTGCATCAAACTCGACAAGGAAGCAGAAGGCCTGGACTTCCCGCCCTATCCGGGCGAACTCGGCAAGAAGATCTGGGAGAGCGTATCGAAGGAAGCCTGGGGCGCCTGGCTCAAGCACCAGACCATGCTGGTGAATGAAAACCGACTGAACCTGGCCGACGTGCGCGCGCGCAAATACCTGGCCGCACAGATGGAGAAACACTTCTTTGGCGAAGGCGCCGATGCGGCGGCCGGTTACGTGCCGCCGTCAAACTGAGAACGCCCAACCCGATCAGCCGAATGTCAGCGTGCGCACGCCATCTTGGGTGCCCAACAGACAGACGGCTGCACCCTGCAAGGCAAACAGACCGACGCTGATCACGCCGGGCAGCTGATTGATCTGCTGCTCGAGCGCCTTCGGATCACGGATCTGCAAGCCGTCTGCATCGAGTATCCAGCCACCGTTATCGGTCACATAGGGCCGGCCATCTTTGATGCGCAATACCGGCGTCGCGCCCAGCGCTGCGAGGCTGCGCGCGACAGCTTTCTCGGCCATCGGGATCACCTCGACCGGCAATGGAAACTTGCCCATCACATCGACCAGCTTCGAGCCATCGGCAATGCAGATGAACCGGTCGGCAACGGACGCGACGATTTTCTCGCGCGTCAATGCACCGCCACCGCCCTTGATCATTGCGCCGCTGTGATCGATTTCATCCGCGCCGTCGATGTAGACCGGCATGCTGTCGACCTTGTTCAGATCGAACACCGGGATGCCATGGGACTTCAGTCGCGCCGCCGTCGCTTCGGATGACGCCACCGTGCCCCGGATGCGGTCCTTGATTTTCGCCAGTTCATCGATGAAGAAATTCGCGGTAGAGCCGGTACCGACGCCGATGATGGCGCCGTCCACCACATAGTCCATCGCCGCGCGCGCGACGGCTTGTTTCAGTTCATCCTGGGTCATGTCTGCTGCCTTGCGTGGGAAGGCAGCATTGTAGCCGAACGCCAAGGCGGGCTTCCTCGCGCTGCTTGCGCTGCTAATGCGTGCCCAGATTGGTCGACAGGTACTGCGCGAGTGAAGCCTTGTCGTGCAGATTGAGCTTGCGGTACAGATGGGCGAGCTGATTGCGCACCGTGTGATGCGATACGCCCAGCTCACGTGCGATCTGCTTGTGGCTCATGCCGGCGGCGAAGCGGCGTGCAACGACAAATTCGCGCGGGGTCAGCACTTCCATCGCATCGACCGGACGTATGCGACACAGGTTGCAACCGGCTTGCCGTAGCAGCGTGATCTCGACCTGGGTGCCGCGATAGGGCTTGTCCTGGTTCAGCCATTCCATCGCTTCATGCGGAATGAACTCGGGCGCCAGTTCCGGCCATTCGCGCTCGAGCAAGTCAAAGAAGCGCTGGTCGGCAATCTCGACCTGGCCTTGGTCATTGATCAGCCCGGTCGCGCCCGCTTGCTCACGGTACGCATGCGCACCTGGCAAGCGCTCGGCAGCACGCGCGCGATTGATCGCCAACGCGCGCGACAGGTGTATCCACAAGCCGTGCAGCGCTGCCGCATCCGATGCAGCGAAACGCACATCATGCTGTCGGTAAAGCACGATCCAGCGTGCCGGTCGCACGCGATTCGGATCATCCCCATGCAGCATCAGATGGCACATGCCCAGTTCCTCGGCCAGCGACAGGCAGCTGCCGGCATCGCGTTCGCGCAGACGCTTGCCATCATGGCTTTTGCGGTACAGCACGCGGATACCGCCGCGCGTTGGCGACAGCGGCGCATTGCGAAAGCCCTGCGCGACGGGATCATCGGGAGATGCGGCGGCGGATGTTGCGGAAGGCGGCGCCGAGTGTCCGGCGTGCGGATGATGAAACGGGCGGATCTGCTGCGCCGGATGCTTCTGCGTGCGCTGGGAGGCGTGCACTTGATGCGCGTGTGACGTTGGCTGCTGCTGATGTGGTTGATGCTGCGGTTGATGTGACTGTTGATGTGGCTGATGCAGCGGCGCATTCGCCGCGGTGGGCAAGGGCGCATCGAACAAGCCCTGCACGCCGGTATCGCCCGCCTCGCCAGTGCCGAAGATCGCACCATCAAACCGTATCCACATCTGCATCAAGCCGATGGCCCGGGTCAGGAATTGATCGGGCGATGCGTATTCCGCCAATGCATACAAATCCCTGATGGTGCTCGAGAACGCTTGCATGCTGCCTCCTCCTCTGTCGCTCTGCACTGCCCGGGCCGGAGGACGGGAACGGTGCGGCAACTGAACATTTTTCTGGTCTGCACCGCAGGGCTGCGCTGCCTGCCGCGCTGCCTTGTCGACCCTGTGCGCGGGACCTGCGGGTTGTTAGTGAATTTTATTTAATTGCTAACTTTTATACCATCGATCATTGAACGAAATCGTTGTTAATCGACCAAATTCCTGGGCTTTTCTGGCGGCAACGCTTACCTGAGATGCAGACGGGAAACTATGGGAAGGTAAAACTTGGTGAACTCGGCTTACTTGCGATGAATCAGTTGGCCAGACAGCGGAATTGCCGGAAATCCGGGTCGCGCCGGCGCGGGCAGGTATCATCTCGGCCGTAGTACGAGAAGAACCAGAAGATTCCAACGCAGCCCGGTTTCTGACAAACCTGCCGACGCCCCAGCTCCCGCCGATGCCTCCTGCCGATTCGCCCTCACCCGGCCTGACCGCCTTGCCCGAATACGCCGCCCTCGAGCGTCATGCGGCGACCGCGCGGCAATGGCAGCTGCGCACGCTGTTTGCGCAAGACCCGCAGCGCGCAGCGCAATTCACGCTGGAAGCCGCGGGCATCTGCTTCGATTATTCAAAAAACCATATCGACGCGCAGACGATCGCGCTGCTGACTGCCTTTGCACGCGCGCAGCAAGTGGAGAGCCTGCGCGATGCGATGTTCGATGGCGACAAGATCAACCTGACAGAGCAGCGCGCGGTGCTGCATACGCTGCTGCGGGTGCCGGCCGGCACGCGCTTCATGCTCGATGGCACCGATGCGGCGGCCGACGTGCACCAGGTACTCGACCGCATGGCCCGCTTTTGCGATGCAGTACGCAGCGGTGCATGGACTGGCCATGACGGCCAGCGCATCACGGATGTGGTCAACATCGGCATTGGCGGCTCAGACCTCGGCCCGGTGATGGGCTGCCATGCACTGCGCCCGTACACGCAACCCGGCTTGCGCCTGCATTTCCTGTCGAATGTCGATGGCCATGCGCTGGCTGCATTGCTGCCCGCACTGAATCCACGGACGACGCTGGTGATCGTGTCGTCCAAGTCCTTCACGACCCGCGAGACGATGGCGAATGCGCATGCAATGCGTCGCTGGTTCCTGCAGCATGCACGTGAACAAGACCTGGCACGACATTTCGTCGCGGTATCGACGCAGACAGATGAAGTGGCGCGCTTCGGTATCGATACCGCCAACATGTTCCCGTTCTGGGACTGGGTCGGCGGTCGTTACTCGGTGTGGTCTGCAATTGGCCTGTCCATGATGCTGGCCATCGGGCCCGAGCAGTTCCGCGCCTTCCTGGCCGGTGCCCATGCGATGGATACGCATTTCCGCAGCGCGCCGCTGGAGCGGAACATGCCGGTGCTGCTGGCACTGCTTGGTTTCTGGTATCGGCAATATTTCGGCACCACGTCACTGCTGATCGCGCCCTACCATCAGGATTTGCACCTGTTCCCGGCCTACCTGCGGCAACTGGAAATGGAAAGCAATGGCAAGGATGTCACGCGTGACGGTCAGCCGGTGACGACGCCCACCTGTCCGGTAGTGTGGGGCAGTGTTGGCACCAATGGCCAGCATGCGTACTTCCAGCTGATCCATCAGGGCACGGACCTGATCCCGGTGGATTTCATCGCCGCATTGAAACCCATGCACACGCATCTGGACCAGCACAAGATGCTGCTGGCAAACTGCTTCGCGCAAGCCGAAGCCCTGATGAATGGCACGACCGGACAGACGCTGCCGCTGCACCGTCGCTTCCATGGCAACCGGCCCAGCAACATGCTGCTGCTGGAACAGCTGACGCCCTATGCACTGGGCGCGCTGCTCGCACTGTATGAGCACAAGACCTTCGTGCAAGGCATCCTGTGGAACATCAACAGTTTCGATCAGTGGGGTGTGGAGCTGGGAAAGACGCTGGCTGCGCAAATCCAGGCTGAACTCGATGACTCCGCGATGCCTGGCTTGCATGACAGCTCGACCGCTGCACTGGTCGCGCGCGCGCGCGCTGCACTGAAGTAAGCGCAGCGCACAGCGTGCGCCGGGCTTGATACCAACGCCGGCGGCGATGCCCCGCATCGCACCCATGGCACCCATGGCGCGCATGGGTAAAATAGCAGGCGTGAGCAGCCGGCAGACACCAACGTTCCGCCAAACCACTCCGATTGTGCCAACCCTTCGTCAACCGTCTCATCATGAACCAGCTCGAGCAACTGAAGCAGTACACCACCGTCGTCGCCGACACCGGCGACTTCCATGCAATGCAAGTGTTCCAGCCGCATGATGCGACCACGAATCCGTCGCTGATCCTGAAGGCGGTGCAAAAGCCCGAGTACCAGCCGCTGCTCGCGCAGACCGTCGCCGAGCACCAGGGTAAACGTGTGGGTGAAATCATCGATCATCTGCTGGTCGCCTTCGGCCTGAAGATTCTCGACATCATTCCGGGTCGCGTGTCGACCGAGACCGATGCACGCCTGTCCTTCGATACCGAAGGCACGATCGCAAAGGGCCGTCACCTGATCGCGCTGTACGAAGCGGCCGGCATTGCCCGCGAGCGCATCCTGATCAAGGTCGCATCGACCTGGGAAGGCATACGGGCCGCCGAGGTGCTGCAGAAGGAAGGCATACGCTGCAACATGACGCTGCTGTTTTCGCTGCCGCAAGCCATTGCCGCCGCCGACGCCGGCGCGCAACTGATCTCGCCTTTCGTCGGCCGTATCCTGGACTGGCACAAGAAGTCGACCGGCAAGGACTATGCGGGTGCGGAAGACCCGGGCGTGCAATCGGTGCAGCGCATCTATCAGTACTACAAGAAATTCGGTTATGCCACCGAGGTGATGGGCGCCAGCTTCCGCAACACCGGCGAGATTCTCGAACTGGCCGGCTGCGACCTGCTGACCATCAGTCCCGAGCTGCTGCAGCAGCTGGCCAACAGCGATGCACCGGTCGCGCGCAAACTGTCGCCCGAGGCTGCGCAATCGGCAGCGTTCGATCGTGTGAGCTATGACGAAAAGTCATTCCGGCTGGCGCTGAACGACGATGCGATGGCGACCGAAAAGCTGGCCGAGGGAATACGCCTGTTCTGCGCGGATGCGGTGAAGCTGGAGCAATTGATCACCGCTGCCTGATTGGCATCAGCCTGACGAGCACACAGTGATCGAGCGCTGACGCTAACTCAAGCGCTGTTGCCGGCTTTCAGGTATCGGCTGTACATTTCCCGCAGCCGAAGTGCCGCCACCAGCTTGTTCTGCTGATCCGTGCTCAGCGCAAGATCAGGGGCCATCGCCACCATCTCGGCAAAGTCGTTCGCTACTGCGACGCACTCCGGGTACAAATAAGGTGAGCTGCGCTCCAGCGATACGCCTTGCGGCGACTCGGATAACAGCTTCGTGAATTGATTGAACAACATCGTCGCTCTTTCGATGTCCTCTGCGGTCAGGTCGCTGACCGGCGGCAGCCCGAATTCCTCGGCTAGCGTTCGCTGCGGCGGCATGCCACTGGCGGCGCTGCGGGTGGGTCGCGGCGGTGGCGGCGACGGTGGCAGCCCCGTCGATCCGGGCGACTGAAGCGCGTCCTGTTCCGACCTTGCGTTGTGCGACGATGCCGCCCCTGTCTGATCGGCTGCGTCATCTTTCGACATGCTTTGCGCGAGAGAATCTGCCTGCGGAGCCAAGACTTCATCGAGCAAGCTGGATAACTCATCCAGCACATCGTAATGTCGTGGCAGCGGTGCCAGCTGGCCCCTGACTTCGATCAGGACTGTTTTGTATTCCTCGCTTCTGGCGACTAACTGCGTCGCGTCATTGACCCACTGCCTCACATCCTCGCTATCTTTGCTCTGCTCTTTGCCCGCGTAGGTGGCCAGCAGTGTCGAGGCATGGGCAAGCGCTGCTTCAAGATCAAAGCTGCTTTCAGCCAGTGTCCGGGGATCAAAATCCTGGCGCTGTCGCCACATCAGGAAATGTCTGCATTGTTCCTCAGTCGAGGTCTGGACAGGCCCATGACGCAGAAAGTCTTTCGCCAGCTTCCTTGTCGCCGGATCAGCGTCCGATTCCATCAGGGTCGCTGCAGCGTCGAGCCTTTCTTTTTGTTCCGGTGCTAACCAGTAGGTCTTGTCTTTTGCATCTGCGTACGCCTCTCGTTCCGCATTTGCCTGCAGCAGCTGCGTTGCCACGCGCCTGGCACCCGCTTCGAAATTTTGCTGACAGAGCACCCGCTCGTTCGGATCCTTGCGCTGGCGATAAGCCTTCAGATACTGATCGAATGCAAAATCGTCCGGCGCGTCTTGCGGCTTTGCTGGCAATACATTCGCGCCGCTGACAAAAGCGTCACGATGCGCATCTTCGGCCTGCTGCCGCTTTTCACGCGCCGCTTCCTCGATGGCAAGCGCCAACTGATCGGGAATCTTGCCTTTCACCACGTTGAATGGCCGGGATACGTCGGCGTTCTGGCTGGATCGGATGGATGACAGCGTGCTGAAGCCAAACTTTGCCATCAGCGTATCCCGTACGGCCTTGAAGGCATGGGAAACGCCTGCCTTGACATATTCCCATACCCAAAATCCGGGCTTGACCGGGTCCGCAGGCCTTGCGTCGAATAAAACCGCATAGTTGTCGGGCTCCACTTCGGCAGACGATGTGTCATGTGCGTTCGACGATGCCGGCTTCGCCGGGGGCAGCGACGCAGCGTCGGAAGATCGAAGGTGGCGGGTTACGGGCATGATGGCGGCTCCGAATTCCATTGAAAACATTTCTCATGGCTTACCGGAATTCCGTGCCGCCTCCGTCAGGCAGGTTCTCGTAAAAACCTGCTTGCCGGTGCGCTATGACTGATTTGCTACAGTACGTTCATTGCACGCAGTTCAGCGACCTGTTGCTCGCTGTAGCCCAGCGCATGCAGTACCTCATCGGTATGCTCGCCCAGCGCCGGCCCCAGCCAGCGCGTGCCGCCCGGCGTTTCGGACAGCTTGGGCGTGACGGCCGGCAGCTTGATCGGCGCGCCATCGCGGAAGGTGTGCTGCTCGAACATCTTCCGTGCGAGGAACTGCGGATCCTGCAGCATGTCCTTCACCGAATAGATTTTCGATACCGGCACATCGGCTGCCTTCAGGATGTCGAGCGCGCTATCAATGTCACGACCGCTGCACCAGGCCTGGATCGCAGCGTCGATCTCGTCGACCCGTTGCACACGGCCCGCGTTGTGCGCGACGCCGGGATCATTCGCAAGATCATCGCGGCCTATCGCCGTCATCAAGCGCTTGAAGATCGCGTCGCCATTGCCGGCAATGACGATGTTCTCGCCATCGACCGTGGTATAGGTATTCGACGGCACGATGCCCGGCAGCGCGCCGCCGGTACGCTCGCGCACCACGCCCGCATGGTCGTACTCGGGCACCATTGACTCCATCATGTTGAACACCGCTTCATACAGCGCAACATCCACCATCTGCCCCTGCCCCGCCACGCATTCGCTGCCGGTCTTGCCATTCCAGCGGCCGCCGGTCGCATCGCGATGGCGCAGCGCCATCAATCCGCCGAGCGCGCCATGCAGGGCCGCGATCGAATCGCCGATCGAGATGCCAATGCGGACCGGCGGCCGGTCTGCATGGCCGGACACATAGCGTATGCCACCCATGGATTCACCGATCGCCCCGAAGCCGGGCGCATCCCGCATCGGCCCGGTCTGGCCATAGCCCGACAGCCGCACCATGATCAGCGCCGGATTGATCGCCTTCAGCTGCTCATAACCGAGTTTCCATTTCTCGAGAACGCCGGGCCGGTAGTTCTCGACGACGATGTCGGCATCCAGCGCCAGACGGCGCGCGATGTCCTGCGCGCGCTCATCCTTCATGTTCAGCGTGATGCTCTTCTTGTTGCGGCTTTGTACGCTCCACCACAGCGAATTACCGTCTTTCAGCACGCGCCACTGCCGTATCGGATCACCACCATCGGGCGACTCGACCTTGATGACTTCAGCGCCAAACTCCGCGAGCAGGCGCGTGCAGAAAGGCCCGGCAATCAAGGTGCCGAGTTCAAGCACCTTGATGCCGGCCAGCGGGCCGGTGGCCTTCGTAGATGTGTCCATGGATGCCTCAGCGTGCGCACGAAGGGCGCAGAACGGGTTGCTGCTTCTTCACAGCGTCATTTCGTGGCTTGCAGTTTCGATCGTGTCAGAACCGCAGGTCATGCAGCCCGGGCTTCGCCTCAGGTCGCGCGACGGTCGAGCATCGCGCGTGCAATGGTACCGGCGTCGACATATTCGAGTTCGCCACCGACCGGCACGCCACGGGCGAGACGGCTCACCTTCAGGCCGCGCGCCTTCAGCGTCTCGCTGATGTAGTGTGCGGTGGCTTCGCCTTCGTTGGTGAAATTGGTGGCCAGCACCACCTCGGTGACGACGCCATCCGTCGCGCGTGCGATCAGCTTTTCCAGGTGCAGGTCTTTCGGGCCCACGCCATCGAGCGGCGACAGACGCCCCATCAGCACAAAGTACAAACCTTTATAAGTCAGGGTCTGCTCGATCATCAATTGATCGGCGGGTGTCTCCACCACGCACAGCTGCGTCGCATCACGCTCGGCATCGATGCAGGTCTCGCAGACCTCATGCTCGGTAAAGGTATTGCAGCGCGCACAGTGATGGATGCGTTCGACTGCCTGCGCCAGTGCACGCGACATCAGCACCGCCCCTTCGCGATCATGCTGCATCAGGTGGTAAGCCATGCGCTGCGCCGACTTCGGGCCGATGCCGGGCAGACGACGCAGGGCTTCGGTTAGCACATCGAGGCTGGACGGTGCTTTCACGCGAGTCTGTACGCGTCAGAACGGCAGTTTGAAGCCCGGCGGCAGCGGCAGGCCGGCGGTCAGCGACGACATTTTTTCCGACGCCGTGGTCTCGGCTTTGCGCACAGCGTCATTGAATGCAGCGGCTACCAGGTCTTCCAGCATGTCCTTGTCTTCCGCGAGCAGCGAAGGATCGATGGTCACGCGCTTCACATCGTTCTTGCAGGTCATGACGACCTTCACCATACCGGCGCCGGCCTGACCCTCGACCTCGATGGTCGCCAGCTGGTCCTGCGCCTTCTTCATGTTGTCCTGCATCGCCTGCGCCTGCTTCATCAGGCCGGCCAGTTGTCCCTTCATCATGGTGGGGCTCCTCTATATCTCGGTAAAAGTCGATCTGTAAAAATCAGGTTGGCCGGATCGAGCCCGGCACGATGGTCGCGCCGAACTCCCGCATCAGCGTTTGTACGAACGGGTCTTCCTGCAAGCTCAGTTCCGCCTGGCGCTGGCGCTCGGCCTGCTCGGCGACATCGGCGGCATGTGCGGTACGGTTTACCGCGCCGATCTCGGTGTCGAGGCGTACCGGTTTGCCATAGTGCGCATCGAGCGCGGCGCGCAATTTGTCGGCGCTGCCGGCTGACAGCAAGGTATCGACCGGCACCCGCAATTTGATCGCGACTGTGGCACCGGCATCATCGAAGGACAACAACTCGCTCTGCATCGCCAGCTGCTGTGGCACGCCGCGCAGCGGCAGAGTTTTCATCAGTGCGGGCCAGTCGATGCTGTGAGCGGAGGGCTCGGGTGTCGTCAGTGGCGCGCGCGATTCAGTTTTTTTTTGAGCCGGATCGTCGGCGACGACTGTCGGGGTATCGAGCCCGAAGAAATCATCGTCTGCGATCAGGGGCGGCGACGATGCGGACGCTTCAGAGGCTTCAGAGGCTGCAAACCCGGCAGCCGCAGCCGAGCCAGCAGCCGCAGAAGACGCCGCCGGCACTGCGGGCGCGGCCTTCGCCTTCGGGCTGCGTGCCGCGGCGAGCGCCGCCATCGCCGGGCTCACCGTGCGCGCTGCGGCAGGTGCCGATACCGGGGGCACGACACCAGGCACTACACCAGCCACCCCACCGGGCGCCACACTGGCCGCCACCGGACGCGCTGCCTGCAACGCGGCGCTGGCCGGACGTGCCGCCGCACGTGCCGCGGGCGCATCGGCAGAGGACGATAACGATGACGATGTCGGCACTGACGATGTTGTCGACGACAATGCCGCAGATGACGCTGGCGCAAACGCTAGCATGCGCAGCAGTGTCATCGTGAAGCCAGCGTATTCATCCGGCGCGAGACCCAGCTCATGGCGGCCGTGCACGACGATCTGGTAGTACAGCTGCACATCTTCCGGCGTGAACAGCGCAGCCAGGCGCAGGATGTCCTCGCGCTCGGGCAAATCATCGGGCACCGCAGACGGCACGCTCTGCGCAATCGCGATACGGTTCAGCAAGGTGCCGAGGTCTTGCAGCGCTGCGCTCCACGACAGGCTGCGCGATGCCATCTCATCGGCCACCGCCAGCAATGCGGCGCCGTCTTGCGCCGCCAATGCATCGAGCAGCTGCACCAGATAGGTATGGTCGAGTGCACCCAGCATGCCCTGCACTGCATCGAGTGTGACCTTGCCGGCCGCATACGCAATGGCCTGATCCGTCAGCGACAGCGCGTCGCGCATCGAACCCTGCGCACCCTGTGCCAGCAGGCGCAAGGCCGGCGGATCGAACGCGATCTGTTCCTGGCCGAGGATGTTTTCGAGGTGGGACACAATGTGCCCCGGCGGCATCTGCTTCAGATTGAATTGCAGGCAGCGCGACAGCACGGTGACCGGGATCTTCTGCGGGTCGGTGGTCGCGAGAATGAACTTCACGTGTTCGGGCGGCTCTTCCAGCGTCTTCAGCATCGCATTGAATGCGTGGCTGGTGAGCATGTGCACTTCATCGATCATATAGACCTTGAAGCGCGCATTCGACGGTGCATAGATCGCCTGCTCCAGCAGCTGCGCCATTTCATCGACGCCACGGTTGGAGGCTGCATCCATCTCGATGTAATCAACGAAACGGCCGGCATCGATGGCGACGCAGGCTTCGCACTGGCCACAGGGCTGTGCAGTGATGTCGCCCTGACCATCGCTGCCCTGGCAATTCAGTGATTTGGCGAGAATGCGTGACAGCGTGGTCTTGCCGACGCCGCGGGTGCCGGTAAACAAGTAGGCATGGTGCAGGCGCTTCTGATCCAGCGCATGCGTGAGCGCGCGCACGACGTGTTCCTGCCCGACCAGGCTGTCGAAATTTTTCGGGCGGTATTTGCGGGCAAGAACCTGATAAGACATGGTCGGCGCTTCGATGGCAAGAGCCTCATTTTACCTGACGCCGGAAAGTACTATCCTTCCGACAGGCGCCGGCTGCAGAGCATCGCCACCGTGGCAGGCTTTCCGGAACGGCAAGGAGGTACGCATGCACTGGCCCACCCATGAAGTCTGCAACCAGCCACCGCCGCTGGCCGACATTCCGCTGTTCGACAGCGACCCGGCACTGGTCGCTGCGGTGCGCCGCGAGATTGGCCGCGAGACTGGCCGCGGTCATGGCCACAGTCACGGTCACAGCAGCAGTGCCAGTGCGCATGACGTGTGGCCATCGCACCGCGCCAAGCTGCGTCGACTGGGGGCGATGCTGTACAGCGCCGACGCGCAAGCACTGGCCGAGCAGGCAAACCGCCATCCTCCCGTATTGCAGGTCCATGATCGCTATGGCCATCGGGTCGATGCCCTGCGCTTCGACCCGGCCTGGCATGCATTGCTGCAGATGCTGCGCGCCAGCGGCTTGCATGCGCGCGCATGGCATGACACGACCCGTGGCGCGCATGTGGCGCGCGCGGCGGCGTTTTATCTGCATGCGCAATTGGAGGCCGGATCCCTGTGCCCGGTGACGATGACCTTCGCCGCACTGCCAGTGCTGCGCCGGGAAGCGCTGTATGCAGACATCGGCGACAAGCTGCACGCCGAGACCCATGACCCGCGCGACCTGCCGATCGCGGACAAGCACGCGCTATTGATCGGCATGGGCCTGACCGAAAAACAGGGCGGCTCCGACCTGCGCGGCACGCAAACCACGGCCACGCCGGTTGGTGCGGCGGGTCGCGGCGAACGCTATCGGCTGACCGGGCATAAATGGTTTTTCTCGGCGCCGCAATGTGATGCCCATCTGTTGCTGGCCAACAGCGATGGCGGCCTGTCGGCTTTTTTCGTGCCGCGCTGGTGCGACGATGGCCGCAAGAATGCGGTGCTGGTGCAGCAGCTGAAAGACAAGCTGGGCAATCGCTCGAATGCGAGTGCCGAAGTGGAGTTCATCGATGCCGAAGGCATCCTGGTCGGCGAGCCCGGTCGTGGCATTGCGACTCTGGTCGAGATGGCGAACACGACTCGGCTGGATTGCGCGATCGCGAGTGCGGCGCTGATGCGCGCGGCTTTAATACAGGCGATCCATCATGCGCGGCACCGCGTCGTGTTCGGCCGCCCGCTGGCGTCGCAGCCGCTGATGATGAATGTACTGGCCGACCTGGCGCTGGAATCGCAGGCCGCCATGCTGCTGGTGTTGCGCATTGCGCGTGCTGTCGATGAAGGCGACGCAGCGATCGTGCGGCTGCTGACGCCGGCGGCAAAGTTCTGGATCTGCAAACGCGCGATGGGCTATACCGCAGAAGCGATGGAAGTCCTGGGCGGCAATGGCTATGTGGAAAGCGCGCCGCTCGCGCGGCTGTACCGGGAAGCGCCGGTCAATTCGATCTGGGAAGGTTCCGGCAATGTGATGTGCATCGATGTGCTGCGCGCGGCACAGCAAGACGAGCAGACCGTCGATGCGCTGTTGTCGGCACTGTCCGCGACGCTGGCCGACCAGGCCGAATGGAAGGCCATGATTGCCGGCTTGCGACGTGACCTGCGTTTGCCGCGTGCCGAGCAGGAGCATCGGGCGCGACGCATTGCACAGCGACTGGTGCTGGCCTTGCAGGCGTCATTGATGGCCGCGCATGCAGGTGACACCGCTGCTGCGGCCTTTCTCGGCAGCCGGCGCGATGCGGATCACGGACAGGTGGCAGGTTTGCTGAATTGCAGCACCGAGGATTGCGCGCGCATCATCGACGATGCGTATGCGCTTGACCGCTGACAACTGCGCAGAAAAAAATGAAGGCAGATACCCGCGGGAGGCGGGAGGCGGGAGGCGGGAGACGAGAAAAGAGGCGAGCCTTGTCTGCGGCACTTGCGGGAAATGGCTGTGGCTGCTTCGTTCCCGACCTGACCAGGTTGACCATGCCACAATGCGCAGGGGCCCGCCGACCACGATTCTATCAGCAAAGCCCCTGGCAGCGCGCTCAGATCATCGTCACAAACCCAGTTGCTGCCAGATCTGGTCCACCCTCGCCTTCACGTCGGCATCCATCGTGATCGTGCGTCCCCACTCGCGCGAGGTCTCGCCCGGCCACTTGTTGGTCGCATCGATACCCATCTTGCTGCCGAGCCCGCTGACAGGTGACGCAAAATCGAGGTAATCAATCGGTGTGTTGTCGACCAGTGTGGTGTCGCGCACCGGATCAACGCGGGTCGTGATCGCCCAGATCACTTCCTTCCAGTCGCGGATATCGACATCGTCATCGACGACAACGATGAACTTGGTGTACATGAACTGGCGCAGGAAGCTCCAGACGCCGAACATCACGCGCTTCGCATGACCAGGGTAAGCCTTCTTCATCTGCACCACCGCCATCCGGTAGCTGCAGCCTTCGGGCGGCAGGTAGAAGTCGGTGATCTCGGCAAACTGCTTTTGCAGCAATGGCACGAACACCTCGTTTAGCGCCACGCCGAGCACGGCCGGCTCATCCGGCGGCTTGCCGGTATAGGTCGAGTGATAGATCGGGTCGCGCCGCATCGTGATGCGGTCCACCGTGAATACCGGGAACCAGTCCTGCTCATTGTAATAACCGGTGTGGTCGCCGAACGGTCCCTCGAGGGCATGCTCGTAACCGGTTGCGGGATAAGGCGGTGCGCCGGATGCACCGGCCGCCCCGCCCGTCCCCGCCGACCCGTCCTGCAGGGTGGACCGATCGGGCCGATGGCCGACATCTTCCGGGTAGATATGCCCCTCGAGCACGATCTCGGCCGAGGCCGGCACCCGCAGCTCGCTGCCGATCGCCTTCACCAGCTCGGTACGGCTGCCGCGTAGCAGGCCGGCGAACTGGTATTCCGACAGGCTGTCCGGCACCGGCGTCACCGCGCCTAATATAGTGGCCGGGTCGGCGCCGAGTGCAACCGCAATGGGATAAGGCTGGCCCGGATGCTTCAGGCAGTGCTCGCGGAAGTCGAGCGCGCCGCCGCGATGCGCAAGCCAGCGCATGATCAATTGATTACGGCCGATCACCTGCTGCCGGTAGATGCCGAGGTTTTGCCGCTTCTTGCTCGGGCCCTTGGTGATCACCAGCCCCCAGGTAATCAGCGGCGCGATGTCGCCCGGCCAGCAATGCTGGATCGGCAGGCGCGACAGGTCGACCTCGTCGCCCTCCCACACCACTTCCTGGCACGGGGCGTGGCGCAGTTCGCGCGGCGCCATGTCCCAGACGGCCTTCACCAGCGAACCCAGGCCCATCACATCCTTGATGCCCTTCGGCGGCTCCGGCTCCTTCAGCGCCGACAGCAGCTGGCCGATCTGCCGCAGCTCGCTCACGTCACTGGCGCCCATGCCGAGCGCGACGCGGCGCGGCGTCCCGAACAGGTTGCCCAGTACCGGCATCGTGTGACCTGCAGGGTTCGTGAACAACAGCGCGGGACCACCGGCGCGCAATGTGCGGTCGCATAACTCGGTCATCTCCAGATGCGGGGAAACCGGCAGCCCGACCTCCTTCAGCTCGCCGGATTGTTTTAATTTGGCAATAAAATCCCGCAAATCGGAATATTTCATCGGTAATTGACTTTTTTCAAAGTGAAAGCTGCTTGCCAGGTACAGGCTGGCAAGTAGCTGATTTTACTGGATATTGTTACAGTGGAACGCAATTTCCATAACAAATGGTTATAGCTTTACGGATTTCCAGTATTGACTGGGTATAAACCCCTCCCTACAATCCGCCCAAGTTTTTCAGGCAGCCAGTCGGGTAGGGGTACCGGCTGTGGACCACTGGTCAGGCTGCCCTGTCACAACGGGGATCGACCCGCCGGGCATTGTAGAGATAGTTGAGCCCAAGGTCAGACTTTCATCCCCGAAAAAGATTGCTGGTGCCGCCATCAACGGTGGCCGACAAAAGCAACACCGGCGTCTGCCGCGCTGCAGTACAGCAAGCAGACGAGTTTTGTAGTCTCGCGGTGAATTGAAGCACGAAGCACGCTTGCAATTGGCCTCAGCTCAGAGCGCCTGACAAAACCTGAGTGCAGACTTGTCATGTATGCAATGGAGACAGCACATGACCGGGATGAAGCACGTGGGCTTTGCCAGTCGCTTTGAGGGCCGCGATGATTCAGGAGGTAATATGAATAATCGATCGAGATTGACAGCGTTGGTCGGTGCGGAGCATTTGTCCTCCAAGTACCTGGTATCCAGCGAAGAAAGTATCGAACGCGCGCGCAGCGTCTGGGTTCAGACGCAACGCGCCATCATGGGACTCGGCATTGCGGCCATCGTCGCACTGGCCGTGATGTTTGTCCGTCCCGAACTGCTCGACGACCTGAAGGCGCTGTCGCCCTTCTGGAACGCCGACACCGAACAAGTGGAACAGCGCGAACTCGCGTTCGCCGACATGCTGGAACTGCCGCAGCGTTCGATCCCGGCCGCCGCCGTGACCGACGACGCCGTGGTCGCACCGACCAGCAAGGAACAGCAGCGCGTCACGCAATGGCTGGCCAAGCGCTATCGCATCGCCGGCAGCGCCAGCAAGATGCTGGTCGATGCCGCGTACGAATCGGCCCAGACCGTGAAGATCGACCCGTTGCTGATCCTGGCCGTGATGGCGATCGAATCGCGTTTCAATCCGTTTGCGGAAAGCTCGGTCGGCGCGCAAGGCCTGATGCAGGTGATGGCCAAGGTTCATCATGACAAGTTCAGCGACCATGGCGGTGTGCATGCGGCGCTGAACCCGGCGGCCAATATCCAGGTCGGCGCGCAGATCCTGAAGGACCTGATTCGCCGTTCCGGTTCGGTCGAATCCGGCCTGAAGCTGTATGTCGGCGCAGGCAACCTCGAAAGTGATGGTGGCTATGCCGGCAAGGTGATGGCCGAGCATGCGCGCCTGCAGGCAGTCGCGTCCGGCAAGCGCGTGCCGACGTTCACGCCGCCGCAAGCGGCCGAGACCGTGCGTGAAGCGGCGGCTGACGTGGCGCCGGCCAGCCGGCATCATGCGGAGCACGAGCCGGCCTGACGCTGATCCGCACTGACGCTGTCCAACAAAAAAGGAGCCGCTGGCTCCTTTTTTGTTGGGCGCTGTGCCGGTAATGCAGGCGCTGTCAGCCCTTGCCGAAATAAGCGCGCAGGCGCGCGACCGCCTCGATCAGATTCTCCATCGACGTCGCATACGAAATACGCAGGAAGCGGTGCGCGGCCGCGCTGCCGAAATCCAGCCCCGGCGTCAGCACGACACCGGTCTTGTCGAGCACGTCGCGTGCGAGTGCATCCGAATCCGCAGCCAGCGCGCTGCAATCCGCATACACATAAAACGCACCGTCCGGCAGCACCGGAATCTGCAAACCCAGCGCCTGCAGTTCCGGTATCAGGTAATCGCGGCGGCGCTGGAATTCCTGACGACGTGCTTCCGCAATCGCCAGCGTGTCGGGCTCGAAGCAAGCAAGCGCTGCATGCTGCGCCAGGCTGGATGCGCAAATGAAGAAGTTCTGCGCCAGCTTTTCGATCGCCGGCATCATCGCCGGCGGCACGACCAGCCAGCCCAGGCGCCAGCCTGTCATGTTGAAGTACTTCGAGAAGCTGTTGATGACGATCACGTCCTCGCCCTGCGACAGCGCGGTCTGCGGCGCATGGCCATAGCTGATGCCCTGGTAAATCTCGTCCACCAGTGCAAAACCACGATGGCGGCGCACCACGGAAAGCAGGCGCGCCAGTTCATCCGGCAGGATGCTGGTGCCGGTCGGATTCGACGGCGATGCCAGCAGCACGCCGCGCGTGCGCGCCGTCCAGTGTGCGTCGACCATCGCCGCGCTGAGCTGGAAACGCTCGGCCGGCCCGCTCGTGATCAATACCGGTTTGCCATTGAAGGCGCTCACGAAATGGCGATTGCACGGATAGCTGGGATCCGGCATCAGCACTTCGGCATCGGGCTCGACCAGCGCCGCGCATGCCAGCAGCAACGCGGCCGATGCACCGGCGGTGACCACGATACGGCTGGCCGGCACATCGACGCCGAACGCATCACGGTAATGGTCCGAGATCGCCGCGCGCAAGGCGGGCAGGCCAATGGCTGCGGTGTAACGCATCGCCGCGCCGGAGGCGAGCGCCGCCTGTGCCGCATCCAGCACCGGCTGCGGCGGCGGGAAATCCGGCTCGCCGATGCACATCGGTATTACCGAGCGCCCGGCCTTTTCCAGTTCGGCCGCGCGCTTGAGCACCTCCATGACATGGAAGGGCTCGATCTCGTCGAGTCGGGAAGCGAGCGAAAAATCCATACCGGCGTCAGGTATCAGCGCGCGGCGTTGACCTCGGTCGCGCGCACCGATGCCGCCAGCTTGTCCAGCACGCCATTGACGTACTTATGGCCGTCGATGCCGCCGAAGGACTTGGTCAGCTCGACCGCTTCATTGATCACCACCTTGTACGGAATTTCCAGATGGTGCTTCAGTTCATACGCGCCGATCAGCAGCGCCGCATGCTCAACCGGCGACAGCTGCGCAATGCCGCGATCGATCAGCGGCACCAGCTCTTCGCGCAAGCTGGCCGCGTCGCGAATCGCACCGTGCAGCAAGGCGTCGAAATGCTCGGCATCGGCCTTGTCAAAGCCGTGCGCATCGCGGATGTGCGCATCGATCGCGCCCGAGTCCTCGGCATTCATCAGCCACTGATACAGGCCCTGCAGTGCGAACTCGCGCGCGCGATGGCGCGGCGTGCGGCTCTTGTTGGGGTTGGCGTGTTGGGATTTCGTACTGCTCATCATTGACCTTGCTTGTTTATGCTTCGTCGGCCTCGTCGGCCAGTTCTTCCATCGCGGCGACCAGGTTCGCCATCTCGACCGCGACACGCGCGGCATCGGCGCCCTTGCCAGCCATGCGCACTTCGGCCTGTTCATCGTTCTCGGTGGTCAGCACCGCATTCGCGATCGGGATACCGAAGTCGAGGCCGATACGGGTAATGCCGGCGCCGGATTCATTCGATACCAGCTCGAAGTGATACGTCTCGCCACGGATCACGGCGCCCAGTGCAATCAGCGCATCGAACTGGCCGGACTCGGCCATCTTCTGCAATGCGAGCGGGATCTCGAGCGCGCCGGGTACGGTGACCAGCAGCACATCCTGGTCTTCGACGCCGAGGCGCTTCAATTCGGCCACGCAAGCGGCTGTCAGCCCGTGACAGACATCTTCGTTGAAGCGTGCCTGCACAATGCCGATGCGCAGGCCGCTACCATCAAAATCGGGTTCGTAAGTGCCTACGCTCATGTTGCCTCCTGGAGTACGTCCGCCGGGGTAAATAAAAATACGCTGCGCTGCAAACGACGCTGCCAATTCAGTGCCCAGGGCTGGCCTGGTAACCGGTGACTTCGAGATTGAAGCCTGTCATCGACGGCATCTTGCGCGGGTTCGCCAGCAACTTCATCTTGCGCACGCCCAGCTCGCGCAGGATCTGCGCACCAATGCCATACGTACGCAAGTCCATGCGCGCCGCACGCGGCGGGGTCAGCGCTGGCTGTTCGCCTTGCTTGTCTGCCTGCTTGTCCGACTGCGCGAGTGCGGTGAACTGCGCAAACATCTGTTCGGCCGATTCCTCGCAATTGAGCAGCACGATCACGCCGCGCTCGGCAGACTTGATCGCCGCCATCGCAGCGGCCATGTTCCATGAATGGGTGGTGGCGCGGGTTTCCAGCATGTCCAGCACCGACACCGGCTGATGCACGCGCACCAGGGTCTCCTGCTCGGGCTGGATGTCGCCATGCACCAGCGCCAGATGCGCGCCGCCGCTCGGCTTGTCGCGGAAGGCAACCGCATGGAAGCTACCGTGCGCGGTATGCATCGCGCGCTCGGCCACGCGTTCGACGATGCTCTCGGTCTGGCTGCGGTAATGGATCAGGTCGGCAATGGTGCCGATCTTCAGGCCATGCGTCTGCGCGAACTCGATCAGATCTGGCAGGCGTGCCATGGTGCCGTCATCCTTCAGGATTTCGCAGATCACGGACGCCGGCGTCAGGCCGGCCAGCTCCGCAAGGTCGCAACCGGCCTCGGTATGGCCGGCGCGCATCAGCACCCCGCCCTTCTGCGCGCGCAGCGGGAAGATATGGCCCGGCTGCACGATATCGGATGGCTTTGCATGACGCGCCACCGCCACCTCGATGGTGCGCGCGCGGTCGCCCGCGGAAATACCGGTCGTGACGCCGTCGGCAGCCTCGATCGATACCGTGAAATTGGTGCCGAACGAGGTACCGTTACGGGTCGTCATCATCGGCAGCGCAAGCTGCTCGCAACGTTCTTCGGTCAGCGTCAGGCAGATCAGGCCACGACCGAAGCGGGCCATGAAATTGATCGCTTCGGGCGTGACGAATTCGGCAGCCAGCACAAGGTCGCCCTCGTTTTCGCGGTCTTCCTCGTCAACGAGAATGACCATGCGGCCGGCGCGCAGCTCGGCAATGATTTCCTTGGTGCTTGAGAGTGACATGGGGGCGTTTCCGGAAAGGTCGGCCATTTTATAGGATTTCCCGTCCTGATCCTCGCTTTGCGACGCATGCCAATGTACTAAGAGGCTCGGTCATTTTGACAGCACCTCCGGTCTGGTCTGAAGCTGGCCCGCAGCCGGGCTGCCAGGCCAGCGGTTCGCTGCGTCAGCGCGCGACGCTGGTCGCCGCCAGCATGCGCTCGACGTAGCGCGCGATGAGGTCCACTTCGAGGTTCACGCGGCTGCCCGGCTTCAGGTGCTTGAGCGTGGTGACTTCGATGGTGTGCGGAATCAGGTTGATCGAGATGGTGCAGCCGGCTGCGCTGTCGGCCACGCTGTTGACGGTCAGCGATACGCCATTGACCACCACCGACCCCTTGTAGGCGAAGTACTTGGCCAGCGATGCCGGCGCGAGAATGTCCAGCTTCCAGGATTCGCCGACCGGCGCGAAATGCGTGACCGTGCCCAGTCCGTCCACATGACCGGAGACCAGGTGGCCACCGAGGCGCTCGGCCAGCGTGAGTGCTTTTTCAAGATTCACGTCGCCCGGCGCATCCAGGCCGACCGTGCAATTGAGGCTCTCGCGCGATACATCGACGGTAAAGCTGTCAGCGGTCTTGCTGATGACGGTCATGCAGGCGCCGTTGATCGCGATCGAATCGCCGAGCGCGACATCGGCCAACGGCAATGCGCCGGCATGCACCTGCAGGCGCACGCCGGCGTTGCCCGCGTCTCCCTTGTCGATCAGGGGTTCAACAGAAGTAATGCGACCGAGCGCCGCGACGATACCGGTAAACATGAATGAATCTCGTCAGAGGGGGTTCGAAGTGAATCAGGGTAGCTCAGCACCGGCCGGTCGCGGCAGCACGCGTGCGCGTAGCCTGAGGTCGGGGCCGAGCTGCGCTACATCGATGAATTCAAGCGCGATGCGTGCCGACAAGTCCGTCAGCTCCGGCAAGTTCGCCAGGCCTTGCGTCGGCCCCAGCAGGCAGGGCGCTACATACAACAGCAACTCATTCACGCAGCCGGCGCGCAGCAGTGAGCCGTTCAGCTTGGTGCCGGCCTCCACGTGCAATTCATTGATCTGCCGGCGGCCAAGCTCCCGCATCAATGCATCGAGGTCGACCTTGCCACTGTCGTTCGGCAGCACGATCACCTCATGACCGGCGGCACGCAGCGCGGCAGCGCGCGCGTCATCATCGCGCGCGGCGACCACCCAGCTACCGCCGCCCTGCAACACCTTCGCCGACGGCGCGATCTCCAGTTTGCTATCGACGATGATGCGGCGCGGCTGGCGCGGCGTCGGTACCGCGCGCACGTTCAGTTGCGGATCATCCTGTTGCACGGTGCCGATGCCGGTCAGGATCGCACAGGCTTGTGCGCGCCATGCGTGACCGTCGTCGCGTGCGGCCGAGGCGGTGATCCATTGGCTGCGACCATTCAGCAGCGCGGTGCCGCCATCAAGGCTGGCCGCGATCTTCATCCTGACCCAGGGCCGGCCATGCTGCATCCGGTGCAGAAAGCCGAGGTTGATGTCAGCGGCTTCAGCGGCCAGCACACCGACTTCGACCGCGATACCGGCGGCACGCAGCCGCGCAATGCCCTGCCCGGCCACCAGCGGGTTCGGGTCGGCCAGCGCTGCGACCACGCGCGTGATGCCGGCCGCGACCAGGGCATCGCAGCAGGGCGGCGTGCGGCCATGGTGACTGCACGGCTCCAGCGTCACATACGCGGTCGCACCGCGCACATCGATGCCGCGCGCGGCCGCATCCTGCAACGCCTGCACTTCCGCATGGGCTTGCCCGGCCGGTTGCGTATGACCGCGTGCGACGATCTGCCCGTCGCGCACGATGACACAACCGACGCGCGGATTCGGCGTGGTGATGTACAGCCCCTTGCGCGCCTCGTCGAGCGCGACGCGCATGGCCGCGATGTCCGGTGCGTTGCCATGTGCGTTGCCATGTGCGTTGCCATGTGCGCTGCCATCTGCGTTGTGATCTGCGATCTGCATGACACGCATTCTAGCAAGCGGCGCCGTCGCGAACCGGGTCGCAGCTGCGCACCCGCCCGAGAAAGCCCAGTACCAGCCGGCGCTGCTCGCTGCCATGACGGAAGGTGAAACTGCCGAATTGCGGCTGCGCTGCGCTGCCGGCGGTACGCGGCCGGCCGCCGGCGCCAAATGCGAGATATGCGCGCTTGTTGTCGGTCAGGCTGGCAACCACCTTCAGCGGCGTTGCAGGCCGAAACCCGGGATGGATCACGGTCTCGCCGGGGTCGGCACGCTGGTTGTTGTTCGCATCAACCAGCACCACCCAACCGCGTCCCCAGTCATCTGCAGCCAGCGGCACGATGTCGATGCGCTGTGCACGCTGCATCGCCTGCATGCGCGCCACCATGATGGCCGTGCGTAATGCACCGACAGCGACGTTGATGCGCGCACGGTCCAGCATGCCGGCGAAGGAGCTGACGCCCTGCGTGACCAGCACCGAGAGCAATCCCACGCACAACAGCATCTCGATCAGGCTGATGCCGCGCACACGGACTGCGGCGCGAACACGGGCGTGGCTCATCCGGGTGGTGGCATCAGATACAGCGCGCCCAGCATCAACAGCAACAGCGCCAGCAGTATTTCCGTCAGTGTGATGTAGCCGGCCTGCCGCCAGCCAGGACGCTGCATACGGAGGAAGCGATGAAAGCGGCATTGCGCATCCATACACGGGCGCTGCAGCTTGCACGGTTCGGTCAAGGGGCGAGGGCTTGCCTGCATCGGAACCTCCGGTGACGGTCATCGCCACAGCATGAGGAACGGTGCACGGAAAGCGATGCGCAGTTAGTGCGTCACTAACAATCAGAGCCGAACGCGGCAGGGATTTACAGCAATGCCGTTAAACGGCCTTGGATTTGCGGGTCTTGGTGTCCGCATCGAATTCATCGATCGCTTCGCGGAACTCGGCCACGTCTTCGAAGCTGCGATAGACGGAAGCAAAACGGATATATGCGATCTTGTCCAGGCGCTTCAGTTCGCGCATCACCAATTCGCCGATCTGGCCGGACAGGATTTCTCGCTCGCCGGATGAGCGCAGTTTTTCTTCGATGCGTTGTATCGCAGCATCGACGGCGTCGGCCGAGACCGGCCGCTTGCGCAGCGCCAGCATCAGACTTGCGCGCAGCTTGGACGGTTCGAACTCGGTGCGACTGCCATTCTTCTTGACGATGACCGGCATCGCCAGCTCGATGCGTTCATAGGTCGTGAAGCGCTTGTCACAGGCACCGCAACGGCGACGCCGACGAATGCTGTCACCCTCTTCCGACGCCCGGGTGTCGAGCACCTGGGTGTCTTCGCTGTGGCAGAAGGGGCAGCGCATTCGTCGGACTCCGTGGCGTCAGCTCAGGCCTGGTACACCGGGAAAGCGTCGGTCAGTTTCTTGACTTCGGCTTTCACGCGCTCGATGGTGGCCGCGTCATGCGGGTTGTCGAGCACGTCGGCAATCAGGTGACCCACCTTCGCAGCTTCGGCTTCCTTGAAGCCGCGCGTGGTCATCGCCGGGCTGCCCAGGCGTATGCCGGATGTGACGAAGGGCTTTTCCGGATCGTTCGGGATGCCGTTCTTGTTGCAGGTGATATGCGCAGAACCAAGGATGGCTTCGGCTTCCTTGCCGGTCATCTTCTTCGCACGCAGATCGACCAGCATCACATGCGACTCGGTGCGACCGGACACGATGCGCAAGCCGCGCTCGATCAGCGCCTTCGCCAGCGCATCGGCATTCTTCAGCACCTGCTGCTGGTAAGCCTTGAACTCGGGGCTCAGCGCTTCCTTGAACGCGACGGCCTTGCCTGCGATCACGTGCATCAGCGGACCCCCTTGCAGGCCGGGGAAGATCGCACTGTTGATCTTCTTCGCAATGTCTTCATCGTTCATCAGGATGATGCCGCCGCGCGGGCCGCGCAAGCTCTTGTGCGTGGTTGATGTCACCACGTCCGCGAACGGCACCGGGTTCGGGTACACGCCACCGGCGATCAGACCCGAGTAATGCGCCATGTCGACCATCATGTACGCACCGATAGCCTTCGCCACTTTCTGGAAACGCGTCCAGTCGATCTTCAGTGCATACGCAGACGCGCCGGCGATAATCAGCTTCGGCTTGTGCTCATGCGCCATTTTTTCCATCTGGTCGTAATCGATCTCTTCCTGCGCATTGAGCCCGTAGGACACCACCTTGAACCATTTGCCCGACATGTTGAGCGCCATGCCATGGGTCAGGTGGCCGCCCTCGGCCAGCGACATGCCCATGATGGTGTCGCCCGGCTGCAGCAACGCGAGCATCACCGCCTGGTTCGCCTGCGAACCGGAGTTCGCTTGCACATTCGCGAAGTTCGCGCCGTAGAGTTCTTTCAGACGATCAATCGCGAGTTGCTCGGCGATGTCGACGAATTCACACCCCCCGTAATAGCGCTTGCCCGGATAGCCTTCCGCATATTTGTTGGTCAGCTGCGAGCCCTGCGCTTCCATCACGGCCGGCGATGCATAGTTCTCCGACGCGATCAGTTCGATGTGGTCTTGCTGACGCTGGTTTTCCTGCTGGATGGCCGACCACAGTTCGGGATCGACATTGGCAATCGTGTGCTGTTTCGAAAACATCAAAAAGGCTCCAATCAATGCAATGGGGGAAAGTCTGGATGCTTCGTGATTCCACGCAAGGCGCCGGATTCGGCGATGAACGCTGCGCCGGCGAGCCCTTGCGTCGACATCTCGGTCGTTTCACATCGGGTGCCCAGGCGTACGGCGGTAAGACATCCCGCGCTCCCTGGTGGGAATCCACCTGCCGCACCGGCCGAACGACCGTGCAGTTTTTGCGCCAGTTACGCGAGACAAATTGACAAGGAATTCTAGAGGACGCCGCCTGTTTCAGCAAGGACGGCAACGCGCATGCGCGGACCGGGCAGCACGACCGGGCGGGCCCGGCGCAGCAGTGGGTAGCAGCGGGGCAGCAGCCGGCCCAAACCCCCATTTCAGCTAAAATGCGGCGGTCTCGAACTCGCCAGCAATTCTTCTTCCACGGAGTTTTTTCATGATCGTATTGGTCACCGGCGCTAGTTCCGGTTTTGGCGCAGGCATCGCGCGCAAATTCGTGCAGACGGGTCACCGCGTGATTGCGGCGGCACGCCGCACCGACCGGCTGGCCGCGCTGGCCGTCGAGCTGGGCGACAAGCTGTTGCCGGTGGCACTGGACGTGACGCGTCAGGACTCGATCGATGCAATGCTGGCCGGCCTACCGGCCGACTGGCAGGCGATTGACGTGCTGGTCAACAATGCCGGGCTCGCGCTCGGCCTCGAGCCGGCACAGGAAGCCCATCTGGAAGACTGGGACACGATGATCGCGACCAATTGTCAGGGCCTGGTCCACATGACGCGCGCGCTGCTGCCGCGCATGGTCGCACGCGGCAGCGGCACGGTGATCAACCTCGGCTCGGTGGCCGGCAGCTATCCCTACCCGGGCGGCAATGTGTATGGCGCGACCAAGGCCTTTGTCGATCAGTTCACGCTGAACTTGCGCGCCGATCTGGTCGGCACCGGCGTGCGCGCGACCAATATCGCACCCGGCATGTCGGGCGGCACCGAATTCTCCAACGTGCGCTTCAAGGGGGATGACGCGGCCGCTGCCAAGGTGTATCAGGGCACCGTGCCGCTGTCGGCCGAGGATGTCGCGGAAGCGGCGTACTGGGTCGCGACCCTGCCCGCGCATGTAAACATCAACCACATCGAGATGATGCCGACCTGCCAGGGCTTTGCGCCCTTCGCAGTCAAGCGTCAGGGATGACGGTGTCTGCATCGGTGTCCGCATCGGCCTCCCCGACGACATCGGCGTCCGTGGCCGCGTTCCGCTGGCCGCTGCGCGTCTATTACGAAGACACCGATGCCGGCGGCATCGTGTTCTATGCGAACTACCTGAAATTCTTCGAACGCGCGCGCACCGAATGGCTGCGCGCTGCAGGCATCGCGCAACAGATGCTTGCTGAACAAGAACAAAGGATATTCGTGGTCAAAAGTACGGCCATCGATTACCATGCGCCCGCGAAACTGGATGACGCGCTGGAAATCACGGTACAGGTCCGCAAGCTGGGCCGCGCATCGGTGGAATTCATGCAAGAAGCATGGTGCCACGGCAGCAGCGGCAGCCATGGCAGCAGTGGCAGCCATGCCAGCCCGTCCCGCCTGCTGTGCAGCGGCGGCATCCGCGTCGGCTGCGTCGATGCACGCAGCCTGCGCCCGGCGCCGATACCGGACACCGTGCACCAACGGATCACGGCTTTTGCCGGCGACATTCCATCCCTATCTACCCGCCCTTCATGACCGCCATGACCGTCAATCAAGACATGTCCTTCGTTTCCCTGATCGCGAATGCGTCGCTGCTGGTACAGCTGGTGATGGCGCTGCTGGTGCTGGTGTCCGCGATGAGCTGGACCTACATCTTCCGCAAAATGTTCGCGATCCGCAGCGCGATCGCGCAGACCACCGAATTCGAGAATGCGTTCTGGTCCGGCGCCAACCTCAATGCGCTGTATGAAGAAGTGACCGCGACCCGGCGCCGCCACGGCAGCAACGGCGCGCTTGAGCGCATCTTCGAGGCCGGCATGGAGGAATACCGCAAGGCGCGCTTGTCCTTCACCGGCAAGAAAGACATGGACACCAGCGCACTGCTGGACGGCGCCCGCCGTGCGATGCGCGCCGCGTACCAGCGCGAGATGGATGCGCTCGAATCGCATCTCGCCTTCCTTGCATCGGTCGGTTCGGTGTCGCCGTATGTGGGTCTGTTCGGTACGGTGTGGGGCATCATGAATTCGTTCCGCGGGCTGGCCAATGTGCAGCAGGCGACACTGGCCGCGGTCGCGCCCGGCATCGCCGAAGCGCTGGTGGCGACGGCGATCGGCCTGTTCGCCGCAATCCCGGCCGTGGTTGCGTACAACCGCTACTCGCATGACATCGACCGCCTCGCGATCCGCTTCGAGAGCTTCATCGAAGAGTTCTCCAACATCCTGAACCGCCAGGCACGCTGAGATGAGCGCCTCCTCGTCCCTGCGCGGCGGCCGCAGCCGCAAGTTCAAGGCAGAGATCAACGTCGTGCCCTACATCGACGTGATGCTGGTGCTGCTGGTGATTTTCATGGTGGTCGCGCCGCTCACGCCGCCCAACACCATCAACCTGCCGAAGGCGGGGCGCTCGACGCAGCCGCCGGTCGATTACATCGAAGTCGAGCTCAAGGCCGATGGTGGCGCCAGCGTCGGCATCCATGGCCAGGACTTCAAGGCCGTGAAAGGCCGAGAGCAGCTCGCGCAGCGCCTGGCCGACATCAGCAAGGCCCATCCGGACCTGCCGCTGATGATCTCGGCCGACAAGGACATCAAGTACGACGAGGTGGTGCAGACCATCACGTTGGCCAACAAGACCGGCATCAGCCGCGTCGGCCTGGCAACGCGCTGATGCACGACTGAAGTCACCCGACTCACGACCACCACACTCACCGCCACCACCTGCCGCTGCCATCGTGAACGAGTCCGCCGTCCCGTACCGCGTGCCGCCCGAGCCGGGCCGCTTGCGCGCGCTCGGCCTTGCACTGCTGATGCACCTGCTGTTGCTCGGCATGCTGTGGATAGGCGTCTCCTGGCAGAACGTCACGCCGGTTGCGGTCGAGGCCGAAATCTGGAGTCCGACCGCGCGCAGTGCAGCGCCGCCGCCACCCGCACCAGCACCGGAACCGGTCAAGCCCGAACCGCCGCCACCGCCCAAGCCGGTGGCCGAGCCGGAGCCGGTAAAGAACAAGCTGCCGGATCCGGATATCGCGCTGGAAAAGGAAAAGAAGCGCAAGGAACTCGAGAAGAAGCTGGCCGACGAGAAGGCCGACAAAAAGCGCGAGCTTGAAAAGAAAGAACTCGAGAAAAAAGAGCTGGAGAAAAAGCGCCTGGCGGAAGAGCAGGAAAAGAAAAAGCTGGCCGAACTGGACAAGAAAAAACAGGCGGAAGAGCAAAAGCGCAAACAGGAAGAAGCGGCCGCCGAAGAAAAACGCAAGCAGGCCGAGGAACAGCAGCGGAAACAGGAAGAACAACTGGCCGAACAACGGCGCAAAAAACAACGTGAAGATGACCTGAAGCGGCTGCAGGCGCAGGCCGGCGATGGCGTCAGTGGCGATGCCGAGCGTTCGGCAGGCCCGAAGATCAGCGCCAGTTATGCGCAGAAGATCGGAAAAATGATCAAAGACGCTACAATTATGCCGCCGCTGACCGACATCTCCGGCAACCCGGCAGTCGAGTATGCGATCGAGCTGATGCCTGATGGCAGCGTGCGTGACGTGAAGCTGCTGCGCTCGTGTGGCATTCCGGCGTTTGATCAGGCAGTGCGCAGGGCCATCGACCGCGCCGCGCCGTTCCCGCCTGACCCGGCAACGGGCAAGGTGCCATCCAGCCTGGTGGTGTCGCACCGGCCGCGGGATCATTAACCATCATGGACGATCATCCAGGGCCCCTGAACTGAGGACGACCGAACCCCGATGAAACGAAATTTCCTGAAGCTGGTCGCTGTCGCCACCGTCGCTGCTCTGCCCCTGATCGCTCCCGTCATCGCCGATGCGCAGTTGCGCGTCGAGATCTCCGGTGTCGGCGCGGTCCAGATCCCGATCGCCGTCGCCCCCTTCGCCAATGAACCGGCCGGCGAGCAGGCCATCCATGCGATCGTGCGTGCCGATCTCGAGCGCAGCGGCGTGTTCCGGCTGGTCGAGAGCAATGAGATGCTGTCCGAGAAAAGCGCGGTCGATGTGAATACGTGGAAGGCACGCGGTGTCGATGCGCTGGCCGCCGGCAGCGTCACGCGCATGGCCAATGGCCGCATCGACGTGCGCTACAAACTGACCGACACCCTACGCGGCGGCGAATTGTCGGCGCTCGGCCTGACCGTGCTCGACCAGTTCTCGCGACTGGCAGCACACCGCGTGGCCGACGACATCTTCGAAAAAATGACCGGCGTGCGCGGCGCGTTCGCGACCCGCATTGCGTATGTCGCACGCAGTGGCGCCGAATACCGCCTCGAGATCGCGGATTCCGACGGCGAGAATGCTTTTGTGGCCTTGCGCTCGAGCGAGCCCATCATTTCACCGGCGTGGTCGCCGGATGGTTCGAAACTGGCCTATGTGTCGTTCGAATCGAAAAAGCCGGTGGTCTATGTGCAGGAACTCGCGACCCGCAAGCGCGTGGCCGTCGCCAACTTCAAGGGCAGCAATTCGGCACCGGCCTGGTCGCCGGATGGTCGCAAGCTGGCGATCGCGCTGTCGCGTGACGGGGCCACCCAGATCTACCTGATCAATGCCGATGGCAGCGAACTGAAGCGCCTGACCCAGTCGTCCTACATCGACACCGAACCCTGCTTCGCGCCCGATGGCCAGAGCATTTACTTCACCAGCGACCGTAACGGCGAACCGCAGATTTTCCGCATGAATGTCGATGGCAGCGGCGTCAAGCGCGTGACCTTCAACGGCGCCTACAATATTAGCCCTTCGATATCGCCAGACGGTAAAATGCTGGCCTACGTGTCGCGGCGTGATCGTCGATTCCAGGTCTATGTTCTTGATTTGACAAGCAACCAGGAAACCCGCCTGTCCGACAGCGCGCACGACGAGTCGCCGAGCTTTGCGCCGAACGGCCGCTACATCATGTACGCGGAAGCCGGCGGGCGCGGCAGCCTGACGGTGGTCGCCACCGATGGCAGTGCCCGGTACAACCTGTCTGCCAGAGCTTCGAATGTCCGTGAGCCGGCCTGGGGCCCGTTCACGAAATAAGTTTTTGCTGAATAAATGCCTTCGACAAGGACGCCGCATTCAAAGAAAATGCAGCGCGAAGCGAACGGCGTGAACATGATTTAACCAACCAGGGGAGAAGAACCATGCGTGGATTCAAATTGTATGCGGCCATCGTTGCACTGGCTGCACTGATGTCGGCCTGCTCGACAGTCAAGCTCGATGAACCGGCGGCGGTCGAAGATCGCGGCGGCAGCAAGAGCGCGCCGGCCACCAGCGCGTCATCGTCCACCGGCGCCGGCGACACCGGCAAGAGCGCGAAGGTCACCGACCCGCTCGACGACCCGAGCAGCGTGCTGGCCCAGCGCAGCGTCTATTTCGACCTCGACAAATACGACGTGAAGGCCGAATTCACGTCGCTGATCGAAGCCCACGGCAAATACCTGGCCAGCCACCCGAACCGCAAGGTCGTCATCCAGGGCAATACCGATGAGCGCGGCGGCAGCGAGTACAACCTGGCACTGGGCCAGAAGCGTGCCGAGGCCGTGCGTCGCGCCCTGCTCGCCGCCGGCGCGAAGGACAGCCAGCTGGAAGCGGTCTCGTTTGGCAAGGAAAAGCCGAAAGCCACCGGCAGCAACGAAGCGGCCTGGGCCGAGAACCGCCGCGCTGACCTCGCGTATTGATGCGCACAATGAACGCTTCCTTGAAAGCCTTCAGCGCCGCCGCCATGGCGGCGCTTTTTCTTGCGGCGCCGATGCAGGCACAGTCGGCGATCTTTGAAGATGCCGACGCCCGGCGCGAGATCCTGAAACTGCGCCGCCAGATCGACGATCTCGCGACGCGCATCGACAGCAAGCTCGAACCGCTGTCGAAACGCATCGACGACAAGGCCGACACCAAGGCCCTGATCGATCTCACCAGCGAGATCGACAAGCTGCGCGGCGAGATGGCCGTGCTGCGCGGCCAGCTCGAAGTGCTCGGCAATGAATTGTCGAATGCTCAGCGCCGTCAGAAAGACTTTTACAACGACCTCGACCAGCGGCTGCGCAACCTCGAGCCGAAACAGGTGTCGGTCGATGGCAAGGACAGCGACGTATCGCCGGCCGAGCAGAAAGCGTATGAAGCGGCGGTCGCACTGTTCAAGGCCGCCAACTACAACGGTGCGGCGCAATCGCTGGCCGCCTTCCTGCAACGCTATCCGGAATCAGCCTACCTGCCCCTCGCCTACTTCTGGCTCGGCAGCAGCCATTTCGCGCTGCAGGACTGCGCCAGCGCCATTCCGGCCTACCAGACCGTGGCCACGCGCTTTGCCAACAGCCAGAAAGCACCGGATGCACTGCTCAACATCGCCAGCTGCCAGCTCGACCTGAAGGACAAGGCTGCCGCGCGCGAGACGCTGGGCACGCTGGTGAAGAAGTATCCGTCGTCGGCCGCAGCAACAACCGGCAATGAAAGACTGGCAGACATCAAGTAAGCGCGTGAACGATGCGAATGATTTACCGAGCTTGATGAATTAAAGATCAGGCAAGCATCACGTTTGACACGCCGCGAATTTCACGTATATAATTTCGGTCTTTCGGGTCGTTAGCTCAGTTGGTAGAGCAGCGGACTTTTAATCCGTTGGTCGCAGGTTCGAGTCCCGCACGACCTACCAGAAAAATCAAAGGGGTAGATGAGCAATCATCTACCCCTTTGTCATTGCAAGCCTTTGTGATCGTCGCGCCTGCATCGGCATGCAGAGTCAGCCCTTCACCGCATTGAAGCGGCCGTTGATCCACTCTCCTCTTTTCGCAGCGCGTCCGTCGGCATAGGTTTCCACGCCCTGCCCGTGTTTTTCGCCATCGACGAATGCGCCCTTGTAGCGATCGCCGTTGCGATGCACGTACACCCCTTCGCCATGGGGCTGCCCGTTCCGTATTTGCCCCTTGTATTTGCTGCCCGTGGCAAACGTCAGGCTGCCTTCCCCCTCGGGCCGGTCCTGCACGAAATCACCGACATAGACATCGCCATTCGCAAACGTGAATGTGCCTCGGCCATGCTGCTTGTCATGCTCATAGCGACCCACGTATTTATCGCCGTTCGCATAAAAATAGCTGCCCTTGCCATGGTATTTACCGTGCTCGAACTGACCTTCGTAGCGATCGCCATTCGCATAGGTGAAGATGCCGAGGCCGTGATAACGATGCTCGCTGAATTCACCAACATAGCAATCGCCATTGGCAAACTGCAGCGTACCGGTGCCCAGGTATTCGTCACCCGACATGTCGCCGGTGTACTGATCGCCATTCGGGTACCTGATGGTGGTCATGGTGGGTCTGTTCGTCGACAAAGATGCATGAATATACCCGAAACGCCATCGACCGCGACGCAAGCGTGTCGATCAACCGTGCCTGGTGCCCGCTAGGGTGTCAGCGACAGCCGCGCCTTTTCCAGTTCGGCCAGCAGGATCGCCTGCAGTGTCGGGTTCAGCGGGCCGATGCTGGCGGCGGTTCGCTCGGACCAGTCGAGGTATTCAGCGCGCATGCGCGGGGTCCAGGACGACGGTGCAAAGCTGCCGGCGAGGTTGCGCACGCTGGCGGTCAGTTGGGCGAAGCGGATCAGCTTTGCCTTGCGCGACAACTGCGGCAAGGACCGCAGCATCTGCGCCTTGCGCGAGGCCAGCGATAACTTGGGGTGATCGGCGACCTCGGCGGTGATGAACGCGACCTCGCTGCCGAACAGGCCGGCGATGTCGGATTCGGTGACCTCGGTGCGCTCCAGCAGGTCATGCAGCACGGCGGATACCAGCAGGAAGGGGTCGTTCTCGCCGGCCTCCTGCAACACCCGCAGCACGTCCAGCGGATCAAGGAAGCAGCCCATGCCCACCGTGGGCTCGAGGTTGAGCCCGGCACGACGTGACGCCTGATAGGCGACGGCCTTGTCGATGAAAGGCGAGGTGCTCCTTGTCTCGCCTGGCTGCTCAGACTGCGCCGCTTGTTCCGCTCCCACGCGTTCTCCCCGATCGATGCCTGCCGCCATGCCGGCGGTCCGTGCCCGCATGATACCTGCACAGACCTACGCAAGCTTTCAACATGACTTTGTGCGCCGCGTCGCCTTGACTCCGCAGCGGGGCGAATCGCCCGCTGCGAGCACCTCAGAAGCGCTGCACCAGCACCAGTCGGAAATGACGCTGCTCGATCGGGTGGAATACGCGGTACGGCCCATTACCCGAGACTGGCGTGTTGTTGAAGGTATAGCTGTCGACGGCGTAATCGATGGCGGACTGCTTGCTGTTGAGCAGGTTGAAGCCCGACAGCTCGATCTGCGTGTCACGGCTGATGCGGTAACCCAGCTTGCCGTTCAGCGTCGTCGTACCTTCCGAACGCAGGCTGTTGTCCTCGGTCAGCGGGCGCGGGCCGAACCAGCGCAGCTGCAGCGAACCATGCCAGGGACCGATCGCATCGACGATGGCGGCCACCGAGGCCACGCCTTCGACCGCGCCCTCGATGTACTGCCCGTCACCACCCGGGTCACGGAAGCGAGCGCGCGTGTAAGCGAAGTCAGCGTCCAGCGTGAGCCAGGCATTGGCCTTGTAGTAGTTGTTGAATTCGATACCGACACGGCGGCTGCGGCGCCCGGAATCTTCGGTGCGACCGGAGTCGCCGACGTAAACGATCTCGGAAGCGCTGTCGAGCTGGAACAGTGCCAGCGTGGTCTGCAGACCATCGACCAGTTCGGTGCGCACGCCCAGTTCCTGGCCGAAGGTGCGCACCAGGCCATCGGAGCGACGGCCGCTGGCGATGGTCACGCCGCGCGCATCATTCGAATGGAAGCCATTGCCGAGGCTGTAGTAGATCTCGGACTTGTGCCAGGGGCCGAACACCATGTTCAGCTTGGGGCTCGCGATGAAGTCATTCACCGTCGCCGTATTGTTGTCCAGTGTCGAACTGTACAAACCGACATTGCCGAAGCGGTACCAGTCACCACGCAGTCCGGCCACAGTGCGGAACCAACCATTCCAGTGCACATGGTTCTCCGCATAGAGACCGATGCTGTCCTGCGTGATGCGGTCGCGCCGGCATTGGTCGATGATGGCGGTGTTGCAGGCGATCGCGGCGCGCTCGCGCGAACTCAGCAGACTATTGTTGATGGCATCGCGCTGCAACTGCAGGCCGAACATGTTGCTGGCTTCCTTGCCCAGCCCTTCCACCGTCACGGTGCGTACCAGATTCAGGCCGGTGGTGACCCGCGCATCGCGCTGGTTGAACTGGCTGGTGTCACCGTATTCGAAATTCGAGTACAGATCGAGCGCATTGCGGATCACATAGGCTTGCGCGACCAGGGTGCCGGCGGCATCTGCCTGTCGCCATTCGCCGGACAGGCTGTAGCGGCTGGCCGTCGCGCCCGAGCTCGGGTCCATCGCGGCCCAGCGCGAGAGGCGGCCTTGCTTGTACTCGTTCCACGGGATCTGGTCGGTCGAGTTCCAGCGGCCGTCATAGGCCATCGCCATCAGCGTCAGGCCATTCGCTTGCGTGCCCTGCGTGTAACGCAACACGCCGTTCAGCTTGCGGTAGTTGTCCGGGTTGATCCAGGGCCCGTCGTAATGCGACAGCTCAAGCGCATACAGCAGGCGGCCGTCATGGAAAGCCGGGGCATTGGTCAGCAGGGTGCGGTACCAGCCGTTCTGGCCCAGTCCGATACTGGCGATGCCGCGATCGAACTGATCGTTGTAGAACAGCGCCGCCGAGCCGGCGTTCGCGAAGTCGCCATCGGCGACGTAGTAAGGGCCCTTGCGATAGTGGATGGACGAGATCAGCTCGGGGATCAGCGGATTGAGGTCGGCCCAGCCCTGCCCGTGCGCATGGCTGCGCTGGTTCAGCGGCATGCCATCGAGCGTCAGCCGCAGGTCGGTGCCATGGTCAAGATTCATCCCGCGCAGGAAGTACTGGTTGGCCTTGCCCTCGCCACTGTGCTGGCTGACGATCAGGCCCGGCATCACCTCGAGCAGCTCGCCGGTACGCGCCACCACGCGGCCGGCAATCTGCGCCGGCCCGGCAGCGCCTTCGCTGGCGGCATCGGCCGTGCCGAGCAGGCTGTAGCGCGCACTGTTGACCTCCACCGCGGGCAGGCTGCGGATGTCATCCGCATGCGCATGCATGAACGGCCATGCGGCGGCGGTGACTGCGGTGAATGCAGCGACGGCGGTGACTGTGTTGGTGACAGTGGTGACGAAGACGCGGAAAGGACGTGGCATGATTCAGGAACGCATAGCGAATTGTCGGATCATACACGCGAGGCTTCCGCATCCGCATTCGGCACGGTGCAGGACCGTGTTTGCCGACGGGTCGCCCGCGTTGTCATCCTTCAGAACGCGATTGATGGCACAATTCGGGGTTCCTTTCCGCATTGTTTTCAAAATAAGAAGCAATCTCCCTCAATGCAAGGCATTCACCTGACGGCCGACCTCGCGGGCTGCCGAAGCAATCTCAACTTGATGACCGATGCCGACGCGCTGCGCGCGACCTGCATCGCGCTCGTGCGCGCCAGCGGCCTGACGGCCGTCAGCGAACTGTTCCATGCGTTTCCCGGTATCGACAGCGAATCCGGTGGCATCACCGGCACGGTGCTGCTGGCCGAATCGCATCTGGCGCTGCATACCTGGCCGGAGCAGCTGGCGGTCACACTGGATGTCTATGTGTGCAATTTTTCGACCGACAACAGCGCGAAAGCGCAGCAGCTGATGGATTCGCTGGTGGATCTGTTCGATCCGGTCGATGCGAATCGCCAGAGCCTGATGCGGGGCGAAGTCGGCCATGCATGGTCCGGCAATGCAATGGGGCAGGAATGGCTGAACGCGCACAGCGCCTATGCCTACCGACTGGGTCCGGCGCTGCATCGCGAGCGATCGCCTTACCAGCTGATCGAGGTGCATGATTCGCCGCAGTTCGGCAAGCTGTTCAAGCTGGACGGCGATTACATGACCGCAGAGCGCGAGGAATTTTTTTACCACGAGGCGCTGGTGCATCCGGCAGCGGTCAGCCGTGGCCAGCCGCGCTCGGTGCTGATCCTCGGGGGCGGCGACGGCGGCGCTGCCGAAGAGGTGCTGAAGCACCGCAGCGTGCAGCGCGTGGTGCTGGCCGAGCTGGATGAGGCAGTGGTGCGCGTCGCGCGCCAGCATCTGCAGGGCATCCATCGCGGCGCGCTGGACGATGCGCGCGTCGAGATCAGAATCGGCGACGGCCTCGCGTATGTCGCGTCGACGGACGAACGCTTTGACCTGGTGCTGCTCGACCTTACCGATCCGGATACACCGGCATCGGCGCTGTACAGCCAGGAATTCTTCGCATCGGTGCAGCGGCTGCTGAACCCGGGCGGCGCCATGGTGCTGCACATGGGCTCGCCGATCTTCATGCAGGATGCGGTGCGCGACATTCACCAGCGCTTGCGCGCGACCTTCGCCTGCGTGGCGCCGTTCGGCCTGTACATCCCGCTGTATGGCACGTACTGGTCGCTGGCGGTCTGCGGCGATGGCCGCGACCCGCGCCAGGTGTCCGCGAGCACGGTGGCCGACACGCTGGCCGCGAACGGTATCACCGACCTCCGCTATTACAATGCTGCCACCCATCAGGCGCTGTTCGCGCTGCCCGGGTATTTCGACCAACTCCTTGCCTGACCATGAGCCTCAAAGAAAAGCTGTACGAGCACCTGAAAGATGACGTCTACTGCAAGCTGGGCGTATCCAAAATCCACGGTATCGGCGTGTTCGCACTGCGCGACATCCCCAAGGGCACGAAGCCGCTGAAGAGCCTGGTCAGCACCAAGGAAGTGAAGTTTTCCCGCATCGAACTCAAGAAAGTGCCGAGCACGGTACGCAAGCACCTCGCGATGTTCTGCCTGGTCGAGAAAGGCCGCGTGTTCGCGCCCGAAATCGGCATGAATGCCGTGAACCTGTCGGTGTACCTGAACCATTCGAAGACACCCAACCTGTTCTACAACGACAAGGGTGTGCTGGAAGCGCTGGTCGATATCCCGCAGGGCGAGGAAATCACGATCGATTACGACATCAGCTTCGACGACGAGCACCTGTTCGACGAATGAGCGTCAATGAGTGTCGATGAACGCCGATGAGCGCCAGCAAGCGTCGGCCAGCATGAACCATCACCCGTTGTTAGCCGCTAACCCGTAATGAACAAAGCCCCCGTGCCTGTAACAGGCCGGGGGCTTTGTCGTTGGACGGCCGGTACCGGGACTGGCCCGGCGCCGGCTCGGGTCAGGCGGCCGCGTTGGCCAGCGCCACGCCGACTTCTTCGCGGTAGATACGGTTCAGGTCTTCCGGCCTGAAATCGATCTTCAGCGGCGAGGTCGGATCGGTTGCCAGCGGATGGGTGGGTTCGACCAGCGCCATCGCGTAGATGGGCTCGTAATCCGTCACGAACAGCGACTTGTAGCCATAGTCGTCGACCGGGCCCAGGTTGTACCAACGCAGCCCGTTCTTGGCCGCCCAGCGCGACGCCAGCAGGCACGCATAATTGCCCGGCGACTTGTTCTTGTAGTCGCGGTTCCACTGGCAGAAGCTGCCGTACAGCTGATCGTACTTGGGCAGGACGATGGACACATCGGTCAGCACGAGCTCACCGTTGGGTGCATGGACCTGCAGGATCAGCACATCGAGGTCACGGACATAGTCGAGGAAGCCTTCGACTTCGCGGTCGTCGATGAAATACTTCTCGAAATGGTCGCCGCCCAGCTCGATCATGTCGTCGAAGTCGAGATCGCTGCCCGGCACCAGGTGCTCGGTGTAGGTGAAGTCCCGGTACTGCTTGTCGAACTCGCGGAACTTGCGCGCGCGGCGCTCGTCCAGCCACAGTGCATCGGACTTGGTGTCGACCATGCCATATTTGTCATTGATCGGCACGCCGAAGCGGCTGTCCGGCGGGATCGCATAGATCACGAAGGGACGCGGCGCCTGGGCGATCATCTCTTCGCTGACCTCGATGTACGGACACAGCGCATCCCAGCGCGAGGTGTAGTAATGAATTTCATCGTGATAGCTGTCGACGCACAGGTTGTCGGCTGTCCAGCTCTGGTGGCCGACCTGATAGGTCTCGCGCGCCGCCCTCGCCTTCTTTGCCTCGCCTATGCGATGCAGGGTTCCATTCATGGTTTTGTGCCCTCCCCGTAACGTGGTATCGGAAGCTTCTTGAGGTCGAAGTAACCCGAATCAATCGCAAAGTTACCGGCCAGGAAACGGCCGTCCGACTTCTCGAGCCTGGCGATTTCTTTTTTGCACGCTGCCAGGTGCCGTGCTGCCTCGCTATCTTCTTGTTTGAGCTGCTTGATGTACTCCGGCATCAGCGGGCATTCGATGTCGTAGTAGAAATGGCGTGCCTCGGGATCGTAGGCCAGTGGATAGAGGGTGCAACTGAAGGGCTTGTCGTCGCCCAGCGTGCAGCCGGACGGGCCGAGGTTGGGGCAGTTGGTCTCGATGCAGATGCCGCCGTGTTTTTTCTTTTCCTGGCGGGTCAGCGAGATTTCGAGGGGCGGGTAACCCTGCTCGACGTAGCAGCATCGACGGCATTCGGCGCAGTGGTCAAAAGGCATGCGCGTTCCTGTCGGAGTGTCTGTGCATAAGCGGCATAGGCAGCGTTCGCACGGCATCGCATACTGCATTGAACCGCGATACCAGGTTCTTTATAAGTGATTATTTCCGTAAGATAACTCAAAGTTTGCCCGAATGTCACAAACTATTTGTGATTTTTAATCCCAATGCACATCGATTCCACATCGATTCCACATCGAATCCGCATCGAATCCGCTTCTGATCACCACCCGATCAGCATCGGATCAGCGTCGAAACCGCATCGGATGTGCATGCGATCTGCATCGGATCGCAGCACTGTCGCCGAGCAGACAATCGCGGATCTGAAAATGATCACGCAGGAAAACCGCGTTGACTGCGTGCGTCAGGCCGGCTGCATCAGCTCGCGCGCCTCGGCGGCCGGCAATGAAGTCCCGTGCAGATAACCCTGAAATTCATCGCAACCCAGCGCCGTCAGCTTGTCATGCTGCGAACGGGTTTCGATACCTTCAGCGATTACCCGCATGCGCAGGCTCTTGCCGAGGGTGATGATGGACTGGATGATCGCCGCATCACCGTTGCTCTCATCGTTACCGATGCGGTGCACAAAAGACTGGTCGATTTTCAGCTGATCGAGCGGCAGCTGCTGCAGGATGGACAGCGATGAATACCCGGTGCCGAAGTCGTCCAGCGAAAAACGCACCCCGATTGCCTTGAGCGCGCGCATTTTTTCAGCGGTCTCATCCACATCCGTGACCAGCATGCTTTCGGTCAGCTCCAGCTTCAGGCAGCGCGGGTCGATGCCGCTGTGCGACAAAGCTGCACGTACATCATCCACAAAATCGGGGCTGCGCAGCTGGCGCGGGCTGACATTGACGGATACCCGTATGGCCTGCAGGCCCATGCTGGTCCATGCCGCCAGCTGCTGACAGGCGGTCTGCAGCACCCAGCGCCCGAGCGGCAGGATGAAGCCGGTTTCTTCGGCCGTCGGTATGAAATGATCGGGCAGTACCAGTCCGCGGGTCGGATGACGCCAGCGCACCAGTGCTTCCAGTCCGCGCAAGCAGCCGTCGCGGTCGAATTGCGGCTGGTAATGCAGCACGAATTCTTCCCGCACGGAGGCGCGCCGCAGGTCAGCCTCCAGCGTTGCGCGCTGCACCAGCAATTGCTGCATGCGCGGGTCGAAGAAGCGCAGCGTATTGCGTCCGGCTTGCTTTGCGCCGTACATCGCGAGGTCGGCCTGTTTCAGCAATTCCTCGATGCCGGGCGCATTACCGTTGAACAGCGTGATGCCGAGGCTGGCCGAGCAATCATAGTGGCGCCCGCGCAAGTCATACGGCGCTGCCAGCGTATCGACGATCTTGCGGGCAGCCGTTTCCGCCTGGATCGCGGCCTTGCGCTCGTCGGTGCCCAGCTCTTCCAACAGCAGCACAAACTCGTCGCCACCGAGCCGGGCGATCGTATCCGCGCTGCGCACACAGCCGCGCAGGCGCGCGGCGACCTGTTGCAGCAGCAGGTCGCCGGTATCGTGGCCGAAGGTGTCGTTGAGGGTCTTGAAGTTGTCGAGATCGAGAAAAATCAACGCGCCGCGCTGGCCGTGGCGGTTGCTGGCCGCGAGCGCATGATTGAGGCGATCCAGCAGCGCCAACCGGTTCGGCAACTGCGTCAGCTGGTCATGAAACGCCAGGTACTGGACCTTTTCCTGATCGCGCCGCAATTGGGTGATATCGGTCCAGATCGCGAGGATGGCCTTGGGCTCCCGGCTGGCCTCGTCGCGCACGCGGGTCAGGTGGCCATGCACCAGCACGTAATGACCATCCTTGCAACGCTGCAGCTGCTCGCCGCTGTATTCATCCGTCGCTTCCAGCGCGCGAATCATGGCCTCGACATCGCCAGTGCGGATGTCGAGCAGCTCCATCGCACGCTTGCCGACCGCCTCCTCGCGGGTGTAGCCGAACAAACGCTCGGCACCGCCATTCCAGAACGTGATGCGGTGCTCGAGGTTCTTCACGAAGATGGCATCCTTCGCCTGGTCCAGCAGCGCCGCACGCTGGCGCAGTTGCTCGGTCGCTTCCAGTACCGCGTGTTCGACATCGCGAAATGCCTTGTCCTTCGGGTCCAGCCCGAGGATGCCCACCACTTCATGCGCGACGGCGCGCAGCGCCGAATGCTTTTGCATTTCGCTGTGCAGCATCTGTTGCAGCAGCCGTTCGCGGCGACGCAATTCGAGTGCAATCATCGCCTGCTGCGCAAGGGTCTGTAATTGCTCGCGCTGCCTTGCGCTCAGCCGTCGCGGCACGCGATCAATCACCATCAGGGTACCCAGCGCATGATCGCCCGGCGTGACCAGCGGGAAAGCCGCATAGAAGCGGATATGCGGCTCGCCCGTCACCAGCGCATTACGCGCAAACAAGGGGTCGAGCAGCGCATCGCGTACTTCGTAATAGCCACGCTGCCGGATCGCATGTTTGCAGAACGAGACCGAAATATCCGTCTCGCGAATATCGAGGCCCTCGACCGCCTTGAACCATTGGCGCTGCTTGTCGACCATACTCAGCGCCGCAATCGGCGTGCGGCACAGCTGCGCGGCAAGCTTCACCAGCCGGTCGAATTCGACTTCCGGCGCGGTGTCCAGGATGCCGTAGGCCTGCAGTACCTGCAGGCGCAACTGGCCTTCATCGGGCAACGCACGATCGGGACAGGGAACCAAGGGAGCCTCCGGCACGCCGGTACGACGCAGAATCAGGGTTCACCGTCTGACAACAGCGTTTGCCGGCAATTCCCCCGGCCGGTCGCACCGCAACTCAGGGCTGCTTCTGCAGCTCCATTACCGTGAAGCGCTGGTTGTGCTTTTCAATCCGGAAGCGGACCTGGTCACCGACTGCAACACCTGCCAGCAAGCCCGGCTCCGCGACCCGAAACACCATCGTCATTGCCGCCATGTCGAATGACGGAATCGCGTCATGCTTCAGTGTCAGCTTGCCACCCTCGATGTCGATGCGACGCACTTCGCCGTTGACCCAGACGGCCCCGGCAGCGTCTTTGCCGGCAGCCGCCTTGTCGGCAGCTTTGTCTGCACCGGGGTTGTCGGTCGCCGCATGATGGCCTTCATGCGCGTCGGCACCGGCCGCTGCCGCATGCGCTCCGGGCATCAGCAGCAGTGCGCTGCTGATGGCCAGCACCACGGCCAGCGGGGTCAGTCCTGTGCTCTGCAGAGGTTTGTGGGTCGTGGTGGCGCTTGTTTGCATGATGTTCTCCTGGTATCAAGGTCTGAGGTGGTTGGTTTGCTTGGCTGGTTTGAATCGCTGGTTGGCATGTCGGGCTTGCATCGCTGCCTTGGATGGCCGGTTTGCATGTCGGTCATCGATGACCGGCATGGTCACCATGACCGCCATGACCGCTATGCGCATCAGGCTTTTTAGCCTTCAGCTCACCCGCCGGTGTTTCGCCGCGCGACGGCATCGACTGCCCGCCGGCACTGTCGCTGCGCGGCGCCGGGCCGGGGTCGCCCTGCCATTCATACGCAACGGTGCCGGGCGGATGCGCATACCAGCCCGGATCGCTGTAGTCGCCCGGCTTCTGTTCCTTGCGCACCTTCAGCACGGTGAACATGCCGCCCATCTCCACACTGCCGAACGGACCATCGCCGGTCATCATCGGCAGCGTGTTTTCGGGCAGCGGCATTTCCATGGTCGCCATGTCGCCCATGCCTTTGTCACCCATGACCATGTAATCCGGCACCAGCTTGCTGATTTTTTCAGCCACGCCGCGATGGTCCACACCAATCATGGTCGGCACCTGATGCCCCATGGCATTCATCGTGTGATGCGACTTGTGGCAATGCAGCGCCCAGTCGCCCGGCTCGGTCGCCTCGAATTCCAGCGCGCGCATCTGGCCGACGCCGATGTCGGCTGTCACTTCCGGCCAGCGCGATGCCGGCGGGGTCCAACCGCCATCCGTGCCACTCACCACGAATTCATGCCCGTGCAAATGAATCGGATGGTTCGTCATCGTCAGGTTGCCGACGCGAATGCGCACCCGATCTCCCTGTCGCACATGCAGGGAATCGATGCCGGGAAAGACCCGGCTGTTGAAGCCCCACAGGTTGAAGTCCAGCATCGTGTTCACCTTCGGTCTGGCGCTGCCGGGTTCGATATCGAAACTGTTGAGCAGGAACACGAAGTCGCGATCGACGCGCATGAAGCGAGGGTCTTTCGGATGCGTGACCCAGAAGCCATACATGCCCATCGCCATCTGCACCATTTCATCCGCATGCGGGTGGTACATGAAGGTGCCGGCACGGCGCGCTTCGAACTCGTAGACGAAGGTTTTACCAACCGGGATGGCGGGTTGGGTCAGTCCGGAGACGCCGTCCATGCCGTTCGGCAGACGCTGACCGTGCCAGTGCACGCTGGTGTGTTCGGGCAGCCGGTTGGTCACAAAGATGCGCACACGGTCACCCTCCACTACCTCGATGGTCGGCCCCGGTGACTGGCCGTTGTAGCCCCAGAGCTGCACCTTCATGCCGGGCGCGAATTCGCGCAACACCGGTTCGGCGACGAGGTGAAATTCCTTCACCCCGTTGTTCATCCGCCAGGGCATCGACCAGCCATTCAGCGTGACCACCGGATGGAATGGCCGGCCATTCGGCGGCAAAGGCGGTGGCACGGTGGCGGCCCCGGTGGCCACCGGCGCTTCCGGCAGCGATACGGCGCCTACCCGGCTGACCAGCCCGGCACCGAGCGCGGCGATACCCGCGCCCATGAAAAATTCCCTGCGTGAGACCATGATCCGGCCCTCCTCAATGCGCACCGGCAGCCGCAGCGGGCTGGGTGCTGAACGTTCTGCTGCTCATACCGGACGTACCGAAGGCGCCGCTGCCCAACGCGGCGCCGGACGGACTGCCGCCATGCAGCGTAAATTGCAAGTCGGCTTCGGCGATCCAGAAATCGCGCTGCGCATCAATGGCCGCCGTAACGCCCGCGATCTGCGCGCGCGCATCGGTCAGCAGCTCGAACACACTGGCCAGCATGCCGTTGTAGCGCAGCAGCACTTCATCGGAAATCCGTTTGCGGGCCGGCACGATTTCGTCGCGGTACTGCCGCGCGACCTGGTACTGGCTGCGCAGCAGCGCATAGCCCTCGCGCGCTTCGGAACGCGCCAGCACAGCAATCTCGGCAGTACGCAACAGCGAGCGCTGGTAAATCGCTTCTGCACGCCGCAAGCGCGCATCGCCGCTGTCAAACACCGGCAGCGACAGCTCGACCTCGTAACCATCGGCACGCGCACCACCGCTGTCATGCTTGTCCTGGTAACCCAGCTCGAGCACGTTCACGAAGCGGGTGCTGCGAGTCAGCCCGAGGTTCTTTGCAGTCGCTTCGGTATCAACGCGGGCGACCTGCACATCCAGCCGCTGCGACAGTGCGACGGTCTCGACATCGGCCATCGTCGCCAGCGACGGCGGCAATTCCGGCAGCCGTTCCGGCAAGCGCAGCACCTGCATCGTCGACAGCCCGAGCAAGCGCGACAGCCGTTCACGTGCCGCCTGCACACCATGCTCGGCGCGCTTGAGCTGGGCGCTGACTTCGGCATGGAAGGCTTGCTCGCGCGCTTCGTCGAGCTTGCTGAAGTTGCCGGCCTTCGCCATCCGCTGCGCGAGTTCGGCCGACGCCTCCGACGCCAGCGCCGCCTGCTGCAGATAGGACAGGGATTGCGACGCCGCCACCGCGTGGAAATACGCACGACGTGTTTCCGCTGCCAGCCTGACCGTCTGCAATGCCGCCTGTAATTGCGCCTGCTCGAAGCGGCGCTGCTCGACGGCACGCCGCATCGGCAGCGTCAGCAGGCCGGCGAGATCGAACATCACGCTGCGTTCGATCTCGACACCGTCGTCACCCGACAGCCGGCCAAAACCGATGCGCGGGTTGCGCAAGCGACCGGCCTGTACCAGGTCGGCTTCCGCAATGCCGAGCTCAGCCAGCGCGATCTTCACGCGCGGATTGTTCAGCAATGCGAGGCGTACCGCATCATCGGCAGACAAGGGGGCGGCGAGCAGGCGGCGCCGCTCGTCTTCTGTGGCAGACGTGGGCGCATCGGCCGCTGCTGCAGTGGCGGATGATGATGATGATGATGATGTCGATGACGTCGATGACGTTGGTGATGTCGCGGATGAGGTCGGCGCCGACGCAGCAGCCGACATCGGCATGCCGATGCGTGCCTGTGTCAGCGCATCGACTGTCTGCCGGCCGCCGTCAGCGGAAAAACTGGCGCAACCGGCCAGCAGCACCAGCGCAGCAAGCGCGGGAACAGTCATCGCCGGATTGGCGATTACCGGGGTTTTCATGGACTGCCTCCATGGTCAGTGTTTGCGGTGGCTCCGCAAGAGATGGCAACAGGCGCGCAAAGGCCGCGTCGGTTGCTGCGGTATCAGGCAGTCAGGGAACGTGGCGGTCGCTCGGGACCGTCGGGAATGAACGCGGCAATGCGCGCGGTGGTGGGCGGGATGACCGAACGGGTGGCGCTCGGCTGGAAGGTGGCGGGCAAGGTCGGTGGCGGCGCGGTGGCGGCCGTCACGCAGCACTTGGCGCAGTTGTTGCACTCGCCCTTCGCATGGCGTGACTTGTGCGAGCCGTCGTCCTTCACGGACGGTGCAGCTTTCTTCGTATGCTTGTGTTCATGATGCGCATGCGCACCGTGCTGGTGCGGCGCGCCGATCGCATGCGCGAGCTGCAGCGATGTCGCTGCCATCGCCGCCGAGCGCGCGAATGCCGAGCCGGCCTGCAGCGGCAGCAGCAGGCACAGAAACAGCGACATCAGCAGGCGGAAGGTGCGGGACATGGGTCTAAGTTAACACAGCATGCCGCCGCCGGCAAAACCCATTGCGCGCCTTGATCGCGCACCGCGATACAGCGTGTCAATTGACCGTGAAATCGAAGCTGTGCTTCCGGCAGTCCAGCGTATTGATGTAGTAGTACGCAAAGCGCGCGCCATTGGTTGCACCCACGCGCAGCCGCTGCGTGCCGCGCCCGACCACGTCGCCCTCTTCATCCTTGACGGCAACGGCGAGCGAGCCACGGAAAGGTTTGTCGCCCTTGTTCACGATCACGCCGCCCAGGCCGTAGTCGACGCAGTACACGCGCTTGACGACGATGTCGGGGTTGTTGGTCTCGAGCGTTTCCGCCTGTGCCGGCAGCGGCATCCAGCCGATGATGACCGCAGCGATCGTGGCTGCTGCCAATGCCAGCATGGCGCGGCCAAGCTGACGGCCCGCGCGATGCCCGGTGGTGCGAATCTCGCTGAACACGGGTCCGCGTGCGGGCACGTGCGCGCGCGAGCGCGCGGGCTGGTTCTGTTCGACTGCTTTCATACCGGTCCTCCTGTGGCCTGACAGGGCTGCGCTTGCCGCCTGCCTGCACTGCTGTCAGGGCCGGGGCCGGCGCTAGCCGTTTGCTTGTCCGTTTGCTTGTCCGTTTGCTTGTCCGTTTGCTTGTCCGTTTGCTTGTCCGTTTGCTTGTCCGATTCTGTGTCCGACTGCGTTTCCGACTGCGTGTCCGATTTCGTATTTCGCGACCGCCTGCTCATCCCACGCGATGCCCAGTCCCGGGCCCTGCGCTGTCACGCAACCGTCGATCACTGCACACGGGTTCGCCAGTATCGACGAACCGAAATCCATGTATTCCAGCCAGTGGCAGGTCGGTGTCACCGGCAGCACATGCGCGCTGGCCTCGATGAACAGATGACTCGACACCGGCATCGATGCGGCAGCCGCGACACCGGCGACCGACAGCCAGCCGGTGATGCCGCCGATCTTCATCAGGTCCGGCATCATCATGTCGCAGGCGCCGGCGGCCAATGCGCGCTCGGCATCGCGCGGAAACCACCAGTTCTCGCCGGTCTGTATCGGCGCGCTCACCGCCGCGCGCACCTGCGCATGGCCCTGCACATCTTCTGCGGCCACCGGTTCTTCGACCCACTGCAGGTCGTACGCTTCCAGCATCCGTACACGTCGTATTGCTTCATGCGGCGGCAGGCTCTGGTTGAAATCCACCATCAGCGCCACGTCCGGCCCGATCAGATCGCGCACGCCGCGCGTCACTTCGACATCGCGGCTCGCCTGCGGATAGCCGAGCTTGATCTTGATACCCTTGAATCCCTGCGCCAGCGAGTGCCGCAATGCCGCGCCATCCTGTTCCGCATCGACCATGCCGTAGCTGTCGTAGGCAGCTACCGGGCGCGCTTCACCGCCGAGCAACTGCACCACGGATCGGCCGGCCGCCTTGCCCAGCGCATCCCAGTACGCCATGTCCAGCGTCGACAACAACATGCCCAGCAAACCCTGCACCCCGAGCAAACGGAAGCGCTGCAGCATCTGTTCCATGCGTGCCTGCGGCACCAGCGGCTGGCCTGCCAGCAGCGGCCGCAATTCGTCCAGCAGCGCCAGCAGCGGCTTCAGCGTGACCGGCGTATAGCCGAACAGGTACGCATGGCCGCTGACGCCCTGCCGCGTATGTACATCCACCAGCAACAGGGGCGCTACGTCGATCGCGCCTGACGCCGTGCGTATCTTGCGCGCCAGCGGCGCATGGACCGCGCGCGCGCGGATATCGCTGATCGTCAGGCTGTCCATCGTCGGGCTTCCTTTGGTATATCGGTTCATGGGCCGATAATTTTAGGCAGGAATGCGCCGCGTGGCGCTTTGCAAATCGCTAAGGACTGCTAAGCAGGCCGGTAACCCGGCTTGCCGGCGACGGCGGCGCCCGGCGGTGCTCAGCCATGGGCGGGCGCGGCGGGCGCGGCGGGTGCGGCGGGTGGGATGGGTGCGACGGATGCGACGGATGTGATCGACGCCACCGGCGCACTGAGCCGAAACACCACCGCCGTCACATCATCGCGCCGCTTGCGGCTGCCCTGCCACTGCGCAAGCGCATCGCGCATCGCGTCCGCGATCTGATCGGCGCTGGCGGAGGGCATGCCGGCCAGCAGCGCTTCGAGGCGGCGGTAACCGAAGGAGACCGGCTGCGCCGACGGGCCGCCCAACTGGTCGGTAAAGCCATCGGTGACGATCACGAAGGCATCGCCAGGCTCGCAGGCGATGCGGCTGGTGACCGGCTCATCTTCATCGGTGATCGCGTCGCGGTAACCGAGACTGGCGCGCGACGCGTGGTGCCGGATCACCTCGCCGCTGGCCTTCAGCTGGAACACACCGATCTTTGCACCGGCGAACAACATCTCGCTGCGTTCGCGGTCGATGCGCAGGATCGCAGCATCGCAGCCGTCATCGCTTTCGCTGTCCTCGGCATCCTGGTTCAGGCCGCTGCGCACCAGATAATCGAGCGAGGCCAGTGCACGCGCCGGGTCTTCCTGCGGATTGCCGGAATGAATACGCTCGAGCGAATTACTGACCAACAGCGACAGCATCGCGCCCGGCACGCCATGGCCGGTGCAATCGGCGACGGCCAGCGTGAAGGGGCCATCCAGCTGCGATGATGAAATCCACCACAGATCGCCGCCGATGGTATCGCGCGGCTCCCACACCACGCCGATCGAATGAAAACGACCCTCGATGCGATGCCGGCGCGGCAGCTGGCTGCGCTGCAACCGGCTCGCATAGTTGACCGAGCCGACCACGATCTGGTGTGTCTCTTCCAGCTCGCGGTGTTGTTCGGCCAGTTCGCGGGTGCGCTCGGTGACGGTCGCTTCGAGCACGCGGTTCTGGTTCTCGACCAGGGCTTTCTGCTCCTGCATTTGCAGCGCGAGCCTGTCCTGCAGCCAGCGTGTGCGGCTGATCACGGCCAGCGCCATGATCAGCGCTTCGAGCGTGACACCGAGTGCCTGCGCAGTCGAGGGCTCCTTGATGAAGTACGCGAGACCGGTATCGGGCAGCAACTGGAACGGCGACGGCAGGCCGGCCACATTCAGCAGGAACACAGTGCGGAACAACAGGTAAGGCACCATCGCGATCATGAAGAAACGCGCGATCTCCATGCCCTCGCGCAGCCGGATGTACGCGCACACATAAATACCGATCAGCACCAGGAAAGTCCCCAAGCCCATCACCATGAAGAACAGCATGGTGTTCAGGTTACGGAAATCGATCAGCAAGATCGACAGCAGATAGCTCAGGTAGAACAGCAAGTACAGATTGGTGACCTGGTAAAAGCCGGGAAAGCGCTGCTTTACTTCAAGGAAGGTGCGCGCAAAATACACATACGTCATCGCCTGCGAGAACGACAGAATGAAGGTGATCCATTCGGACAGGTACAGGTGATTGACGCGGACCTGCTGTACATCGACAAAGAACTCGAACAGGCGCTGTCCGTCGTGCACGATCTGCGTGCATGAAGTGAACAGCGCGAACAGGATCCACACGCCATACGCAATGCTGGTGCGATCCTTGTTACGCAGTGCGGAGTACCAGCCAAAAATGGCCAGCGCGAGCAAGGCGCCGGCGAGTGCGCCTTCCGCATACAGACCCAGTCGGCGCAATTCGAGGTAGCGCAACTGATCGGCAACGCCTGCGGCATAGTGTTTCGGCGGGAAACGCGCATCGACTTCGGCACGCATGTAGACCGTGGCGGTCTGGCCGCTGCGCAGCGTGAATGACGGGCTGTAGGACGGTGGCTGCTCCGTCAGCGGCAGATACGGATTCAGCGATACCACGCGGTTGTGCGAGCCTTGCAATGCGCTGAAGCGGCTGGGCAGGGTATGCACGCTGCCCTCTTCCGCGATCACCGTCAGTTCAAGGTCGCGCCAGCCTCGGCCGGAGCCACTCGGTATCAGCCGGATCTCGCGATCGGTCGGCCACTGGCTGTGAATGCGCTGCATGATCCAGTAGCGGATATTGGCATCGGGCGGCCCCATCTGTGTGGCAGGCACGAAGCGATCGCTGAGTGCGCGTGCATCGGCAAGATCAAACTTGCGTTCGCGGTCTTCGAGGACGAAGGCGGTGCGCTTGTCCGGCATCTGCAGCACCGGTGAGTCGGGCCTGACCTCGACTGCGGGCGTCGTCTGTGCGGTGGCGGGGGTGCGGCTTGCCGTTGCCGTAGCCGTTGCCGTTGCGGTCGCGTGGGCAGCGTCTGCAGCGATCCCCGCACTGGCAGCGAGGCTGGTCACGATGGTGAACAGTGCGACCGGGAACAGGCCGGGCTGAACAGCCTTGCGTGAGGCGCGCTGCGATGCCTGACGACACACGGCCGCGATGCGTTGCATGAACTTCATAGACGCTCCCCCGAACGAACAAACCAACACCGATAGCGCCGGTCCGCAGGGCACCGGCGCTGGTACAGGCCGCGTTCGCGGCCCTTGTCTGTCGTTGGCGGGGAGAGCCGCGCGTCAGAGCGCGCGGCGGCGAAGGTCAGGGATACCTGACCCAGCCCTTGCCCGGCCCGCTGTCACTGGCCGACTTGACCGGCGCAGCGGCAGCAGGTGCCGGCTGTGCGTGGCCATCGGCCGCTGCTGTCTCCGCCTTTTCAGGCATCGCCGACGAGTGATGGCTGGTAATCAGCCACTGGCCGTCGATCTTCTTGTAGGTGAACGAGTAACGGGCCTTGACTGCGCTGCCATCAGCAAAGCGGAAGGTGTACAGGCCGGCATCGGTGGCGCTGTTGCAATCGACATCGATCACGCGATCGTCGATGCGCCCTTCGGGACGGCGCTGCAGGAAATGCATGAAGTAGTCTTCCTTCTCGGCCACCGTGTGCCGGGCGCGGTTGGACACCGTGGGCAGCAACACCGAGTTGGGTGCGTAGTTCGCGACCACCTTGCGCGGATCGCCGGTACGCAGCGATGCATTCCAGCGGTCGAACAGTGCGGCGACTTCAGCCTTCAGCGGCGGATCGCATTCATTGGCGGCAGCCGACTTCGGTGCCGCATGCGCGGTCGACCCATGATCACCCTGATCCGCATGCGCATCATGCATGCCATGGCCACCCTTGCCACCATGATCCTTCTTGTCGCCATGGCTATCCTTGCTGTGGGCATGGGCCTCGGCAGGCTTGCCATGGGCATCGGCCGCAGCATGCTTGCCGTGGGCATCGCCGTGGGTATCGCCGTGCGAATCAGCATGCGCATCCGCAGGTGCAGCGTTTGCAGTCAGTGACGATGCGTCCGGCGCAGCAGGCTTGGCCGCCGCCGATTTTTTCGGCGATACCCGCTTGGCGCGCGGCGTAGGCGCAGTCGGTGCCAGTGCGGTCGGCGCCAGGTCGGCGCCGTGCGCATCGGCTGCATGAGCATCAACAGCGGCCGGTGCCGCGGCAGCGGGTGCGGCGTGGTCAGCGCCATGGGCATCTGCCGTGGCTGCCGGTGCTGCAGACGCTGCCGATGCGCCATGCGCATCACCCGCAGGAGCCGCCGCAGCAGCGCCGGCGGCGGAACGATCTTTCACGCGCAGGCGCTTGCTGACCGGGGCTTCGGGTGCGGCGCCATGCGCATCGGCGGCGGCATGCGAGGCCGGCTTCTCATGGCCGGGCGCGTGCGCATCAGCGCCATGCGCGTCGGTCGCATGCGCATCCGCCTTGGCCGCACGTTTGGCTTGCTTGTGTTTTTTGGCCTTGGGCTTTTTCGCAGGCTTGGCGTCGGCGACCGGCGCATCATGCGCAGCGGCGTCAGCCTTCGCTGCATCTGCTTTCGCTGCATCGGCCTTCGCGGCATCAGCTTTGGCTGCATCGGCTTTCGCTGGGTCGGCTTTGTGCGCATCGGCTTTCGCCGCTTCGGCCTTTGCCGGTGCAGCCTTGGCCGGCGCTGCATGCGCGTCGTGGCCGGCACCATGGTCATCGTGCTTGGCATCGGCGGCGAATGCACCGCTGCTGGCGAATGCCACTACCAACAACATCAATGGGTTGATCTTCATGACGGCTGTCCTTTGTGTTGAACGCCTGATTAACAATGTCGCAACAAGATCCCTGACATCACAGCCAACACCGCATTTACACTCGATCTGCTGGCATGCGCAGGGTCCCTCGTCTAGGATTATCGAACCGGCGCGCAAAATCTGGAGCCCAGATGCAGGGAAATATAATCACCTGCACTAAAGGTTTGCAATCATTCGTTCGATTATCCGAACAGACTTGATTGTCTTCGTATCGCTTGCGAATTTGAACGCGAAGTTTGCACGGCATTCCGATTCAGTTTTTGCATCACACCCATTCATGCTGGGCAGGTGGTTTGTTGTGCGCCCCGCTGATTCGATATCAAAAGGAGAACCCCATGTCTGACAAGACCATTGCGACGCTGACGCAAGAGCTGCAACAGGAGCTGCATGCGGCGGGTTGCCCGTGCTGCTCGCCCGCTGCCAGCGGTACGTCGCGCCGCCAGTTCCTGGCAACCGGCGCTGCCGCACTGGCCGGCGGCCTGATCGGCTTCATGCCGGGCCGCTCGATGGCGGGCGGCGGCAACTATGAAGCGATGCTGGTCAATTGCATCGATCCGCGCTTCACCACGCTGAGCTGGCAGTACATGGGCCTGCTGTCGGGCGTCGACCGTGAAAAACTGGGCGACAACTACAGCCACTTCGTGATGGCCGGTGGCCCGATCGGTGCCGTGCATCCGAAGTTCGCGCCCTGGCACAAGACCTTCTGGGACAACCTCGACATTACCGTCGGCCTGCACCACATCAAGCGCGTGGTCGCGCTGTCGCATCGTGACTGCGGCGCAGCGAAGCTGGCCTTTGGCGCCGACAAGGTGGGCGAGAAGGAAGTCGAGACTGTCTCGCACGCGGAAGCGCTGATGACCTTCCGCAAGGAAGTGGCAGCCCGCCATCCGAAGCTGAGCGTCATCACCGGCATCATGGGCCTCGATGGCCGCGTGGATCTGGTTGGTTGATTTGGCAACAGCCGCTGGCTGTCCATCAGCAAACATCCCGGACGGTTTCCGTCCGGGATTTTTTTTGACTCAGGTCAAGGTCATAAAAATGCCAAGGGGAAATACTGCGGATGTTCACACAGGAGTCCGCAAGCCATGGCCATCCCCCACTACAAAGAACTGACCCAACAAGTTTCGGCAGGCATGCGCGGTCTGCGGCAATCGCAGCCGGAGCTGATGACAGCCTTCGCGCAGCTGGCAGCCGCCGGCACCAAAGAAGGCGCACTGGACAAGAAAACCCGTGAACTGGTCGCACTCGGCATTTCAGTCGCGTCGCGCTGCGACGATTGCATCGGCTTCCATGTGCAGGCGCTGGTGAAGCTGGGCGGCACGCGCGCCGAGCTGGAAGAAGTGATGGGCACTGCCGTGTACATGGGCGGCGGCCCGTCGATGATGTATGCAACCCATGCGCTGAAAGCCTGGGATGAATTCACCGGCGCGGCCAACGAAGCGCAGACCGCCTGACACCCACTCCTCCGCAGGGCCCGGCCCTGGCCTTGCCGTCCGGCAGCGAGTCCGGGCGGCTTTTTATTTTCTGCCGGCGAGGTAACGCACGCCTTGCGGACCGTAGTGCTCGGTATGCGGCACGTTTGCATCGAGCCGGAAGGTATCACCGGCCTTGCAATGCCAGGTCTTGCCCTCGGCCACCAGGGTGATCTCGCCCTCGAGGATCAGTGCATTTGCCTCGAACGGATGGGTGTGCGTGTCGAGCGAACCATTCGGCTCGCGCACCACTTCCACGATGGTATCGACGCCGCGTTCGGCGAGCATGTGTTCGAATTCTTCACGTGTCATGCATTGCTCCTCTTTTCTACCAGCTTGACGAGGCTGAGCAGGGTCTGGTTAACCGGCGTCGCGATGCCATGCGCGCGACCGCGCCGCACCACGTAACCGTTCAGGTAATCGATTTCATTCGGTTTGCCGCGGGCCACATCCTGCGCGGTCGATGAATACTGGCCGGCCATCGTGAACGCGATGCGGCGCACCGCATCCTGCGGGTCACCGGGCACGCTGATGCCATCGGCGCGTGCCACCGCGAGGCACTCGGCAACCACGGTCTCCATCAGCGCCGTGATGCCATCCACGTTGACCAGCTCGCCATAGGGTTTCTGTGCAATCGCAGACAGCGCGTTGTACGCGCAATTGACGATCAGCTTGGCCCACAGCGTGCCCGTCACATTCGGGTCGATCTGTACCGGTACGGCGGCGGTCGCGAAATCGGTGACGATTGCGGCACTCGCCGGAGACTCACCGATCACCAGTTCGCCGCGCCCGTGATGACGCAGATGGCCGGGGCCGGCCATCTCGGTGGCGACATACACCACGGCCGGGATCACCGTATGCGACAGCACGCGGCGCACGATGTCGGCATTCTCGACGCCATTCTGCAGCGACAGTACGACCGCGCCGGGCTTCAGCAGCGGCTGCAGCTGGCGTGCGGTGGCTTCGCTGTCGGTGGACTTCACGCAAAACAGCACGACATCGGCATCGGATACGACATCCATGGCGGTCGTCGCATTCATCGCCACCTGTTCATCGAAGCTCAGGGTCTGCATGCGCAAACCTTGCGCACTTATCGCATCCACATGCAGCGCACGGCCCACCAGTGTGACCGGCACACCGGCGCGCGCGAGCATGCCACCGAAATAGCAACCGACCGCCCCGGCCCCCACCACCACATAATGGCGGCGCCGCTCGTGACTTTCATGCGCTTCGTGCGCTTCGTGCGCTTCGTGCGCTTCGTCCGCCTTTTGCGTAGCCTGCCCTGCCCTGGTTGCTGCTTGCATTCCTGCGCTCTCCTGTGCATCTCTCGTCCTGCGTCGCAGTGACTATACCGGAACGCTGCAGCAGGCGACGAGCATCGTATACTGGCTGCCACAAGAAAAATCCGGGGGAGACGCGCATGAGAAGCTGCCTGAAACGCGGGGCGACACGCATCGCAACGAGCCTCGCCATGCTGGCCTGCCTGGCTGCGCTCACGACCGCCGTCGCGGCGCCGCTCACGGGCCAGCGTGCGATCGTGTTATCGAATGCCGCCGGCGAACGCCACACCATCGGCCAGGTGAGCTTCAGCGACGCCGGCCATGGCAAATCCGCCTTCAAGATCACGATGGCGGACAATATGCAGGAATATTTCCTCGCGATGCGGCCCTTCCTGTGTCTGACCGGACCGGTGCAGCGGCTGTGCTGGTTCCCCGTGCACAACGAAGCGGCACTGGTGTCGGATGATGACTGGCTGCCGCTGGAATACGCGCTGATGTTCATGCGCACCCGCGCGACCGACCTGCATGTGAACCCGTTCAACGGCATGTATTACCAGCTGCGCCGCGACGGTGAGCGACTGACTGGCCGCCTGTATGAAGTGGATATGGCGCCGTTCATCGCGCCCGACATCATGCCGGTGGAAGAACGTCAGCGCCCGCTGAAGCCGACTGATTTCACCGAGGGTGATCCGGGCTCGAACTGGCTACCCATCCTCAGTATCGAGTGATTCGAATCACAGAAGCGGCCATCACGGCAGAGCATCAGGCGGGCAACACCGAACCTGATCGTCACCCTCAGCGGTGACTGTCGATCTCTGCAAACACGTGCTGCGCAAGCGCGAATGCGCTGTTGGCCGCAGGTACGCCGCAATAGATCGCGGTCTGCAGCAGCGCTTCCTTGATTTCGTCACGTGTGACACCATTGTTGGCCGCCGCACGCAGATGCAGCTTCAACTCTTCCTCGCGGCCCAGCGCGACCATCATGCAGATGGTCATCAGGCTGCGCGTATGCCGCGGCAAGCCTTCGCGGGTCCAGATCTCGCCCCACGCGTAGCGCGTGATCAGGTCCTGGAATTCGGTGTTGAACGGTGTGCGATTCGCCTGTGCCCGATCGACATGCGCATCGCCCAGCACTGCGCGTCGCACCGTCATGCCGTCGGCAGCAATCTCGCTGCGCTTTTTGTCCTGACCGTCAGCCATGCTGTTCACCCCGCAGAAAACCGATGACCCGCTGCGTGAATGCCTGCGCTGACTCCCAGTTCGACAAATGGGCGGCATTCAGTTCGACATAGCGCGCTCCGGGTATCGCCTTCGCGATCAGCTCGCCATGCTCGGGCGGCGTCGATTTGTCGTACTTGCCGCCGATGACCAGCGTCGGCGCCACGATGCGGCCAAGCTCAGCGCGCTGGTCCATGTCGCGCACCGCGGCGCAGTTGGCTACATAGCCTTCCACCGAGGTTTGCGCGAGCATCGCGCGCACGCGGTCGACCTGGGCTGGCGCATGCGACAAAAAGTCGCTGGTGAACCAGCGATCGAGCACGGTATCGATCACGGCGGCCATGCCGCCCTGTCGCACCTGCGCGATGCGTGCATTCCACACTTCCGGCACGCCGATCGCGGCGCTGGTATTGCACAGCACGAGGCGGTCGATACGGCTCGGCGCATGGATACCGAGCCAGATGCCGGTCATGCCGCCCATCGACAGTCCGCAGAAATGCGCGCGTGGCACTTGCAGATGATCGAGCAACGCGAGCACATCACCCCCAAGCTGCGCAATACTGTACGGGCCCGGCGTGACCGTGGACTGGCCATGGCCGCGCGTGTCATAGCGCAGCACACGGAAATGCTCGAGCAGCGCCGGCATCTGCGGCAGCCACATGTCGAGCGTGGTACCGAGCGAGTTTGACAGCACCAGCAGTGGCGCGTCGTCGGCACCGTCGAGCTGGTAGTGCAGCTTGCCGTTGCCGTTATCGAAGATGGCCATACCTTTGCTCCAATCGTGGTTCTCAGCGCTTGCGCGCGCGATGCGCCGCCAGCACCCGGTCGGCGAGCGCGCCGGCCTCGCCGGTGTAGGACAGCGGTTCAAACAATTTTTCCAGTGCCTGCGCCGACACCTGCGCACTCACTTGCGGGTCGGCACGCAGCACGTCGAACAGATCCGCGCCTTGTTCCAGCGCCCGATGGCAAGCGGCTTCCACCAGTTCATGCGCATGCGAACGTCCGATGTGCTCGGCCAGCGCCAGCGATACCGCCTCGGCCATCACCAGGCCGCGCGTCAGATCAATATTGCCGCGCATGCGCGTGCTATCGACCTGCAAGCCTTCGATCACATCACGCAGCTGCGTCAGTGCTGCGCCACACAGCGTCGCAATCTCGGGCAAGGTTTCCCATTCTGCCTGCCAGCCGCCGAGCGCGCGCTCATGTTCGTTGTCCATCGTCGCCAGCATCGTCAATACCAGGGCGGGCACCCGTGCGGCAGCGGCGCGTACCGCAGCACAGGCGACCGGATTGCGCTTGTGCGGCATGGACGAGGAACCACCACGACCGGGCGCGACCGGCTCGGCCAGTTCGGCCACTTCGGTCTGCATCTGCAGCGCGAGATCGCCGGCGATCTTGCCCAGCGTGCCGGTCAGCAGACCGAATACGGTGGCACATTCGGCGATGCGATCGCGATGCGCATGCCAGGGCAGATGGGGCAGCTTCAGTTCGAGTGCATGCGCGAGCGCATCCGCCACCGGCAACCCGCGATTGCCAAGGCTGGCCAGCGTGCCGGCGGCACCGCCGAACTGCAGCACGGCGATACGCTGATGCACGTCATGCAGTCGGTCCTGGTGGCGCATCACGGCATCGAGCCAGCCGGCAGCTTTCAGACCGAACGTGATCGGCAATGCATGCTGCATCCAGGTACGCCCGATCATCGGGGTATCGCGATGACGATGCACGAGACCGGCCAGTGCATCGGCCAGCTCGCCCAGTTCAACCGAGATCAATGCGATGGCCTCGCGCAGCTGCAGCACGAGGCCGGTGTCGATCACATCCTGACTGGTCGCACCCCAGTGCACATAGCGCGCGGCAGTGGCATCGATCGCGGCCACCTCGGACGTCAGTTGCTTAACCAGTGGTATCGCGAGATTGCCGGCCTGTCGCGCGGCCGCCGCCAGCGCTTTCTGGTCGATGCGCGAGGCCTGGCATGCTGCCTTGATCGCAGCCGGTGCCGTGGCCGGAATCACATCCTCGGCCGCCAGTGCATGCGCGAGCGCGGCTTCGAAGTCGAGCATGCGCTGTATCGTGTTCTCGGCGGAGAACACTTGCTGCATTGCTGCGTTCGAGAACATGCGGGCAGTCAGTGCGGTAGCGGCCATGAACGGGACTTTCTATCCTCAGTATGCTTCGATCAGATTTCGAAGAAGACGGTTTCGTCACCGCCCCCGCCTATCCGGACAGGCCATTCGACCACGCCGGCGCCCGCCGCGCTGGCCACGAGGGTCGCGCGGCGCGCAGCCGGCACCTGCTGCAGCACGCTGTCGGTCTCATGCGCGTCACCGGGGAAATACATGCGGGTCACCAATTGCCTGAGCAAGCCGCGCGCAAACACATTGACGATCAGGTGCGGCGCTTGCGCACGGCCCTGCGCATCCGGCACGCTGCCGGGCTTGATGGTGCTGAAGCGAAAACGTCCGTGTTCATCGGTGGCGACCCGACCAAAACCCTGGAAACCGGCTTCCAGCGGCAGCGCGCGGGCGTCATCCGGATGCGCATATTTGCCATGCGCATTCGCTTGCCAGATCTCGACCATGCCATCCGGAATCGGCTCACGGTCCGCATCCAGCAACTGGCCCTGGATCACGATGCGTTCGCCACTGACACCGGCCGGTGCGAGTTCGGTGATGGTCAGCCAGTCGAGGCCGATGTGCAGATAGGGGCCAACGGTCTGTGACGGCGTCAGGCCGTGTTTTGCGGCTGAGGTCATGGTCAGGTCTCCATCGGCGTCGCATCGCGGCCGCGCAGGATGATATCGAAGCGGAAGCCCAGCGCGTGCTCGGGTTCGGTGACATCGAGCGCGAAGGACGAAATCATGCGTTCGCGTGCGCCGTCGGGCACCGCGTTGTAGATCGGATCAAAGGGCAGTAATGGGTCGCCGGGGAAATACATCTGCGTGACCAGTCGCGTCGCAAAGGCATTGCCGAACAACGAGAAATGGATATGCGCCGGTCGCCATGCATTCGGATGATTACGCCACGGGTAGGCGCCGGGACGAATGGTGGTGAAGCGGTAATTGCCCTGCGCATCGGTCATCATGCGACCGGTACCGGTGAAGTTGGGATCCAGCGGTGCATCATGCTGGTCGCGCTTGTGCTGATAGCGTCCGGCGGCATTCGCCTGCCACACCTCGATCAGCGTATGCGATACCGGACGACCATCCTCATCCATCACCCGGCCGGTGACGATGATGCGCTCCCCCAAAGGCTCGCCTGCGTGCTGTTTCGTCAGGTCGGCATCTTCCGGGCGCACGCGCTCGTGCCCGAACACCGGGCCGGTCATCTCGGACAGCGATTGCGGCAACAGAATCAAGGGTTGCGACGGCGAGCGCTTCACGGTCGATGCATAGCCGGGATACAGGTAATCGGCGTGGCTGCCCGCTGCAGGCTGACGATAGGGGCGCGGGTCGGGATGGGGGTCGTTGGGGAAGTCGGGCATGAAGGTTCTGTCTCTTTGTATGATCGTTATCAGACCGTGATTTTCGCCGATGGCCGCGCAAATGGAAACCGCCGGCAGCCGTGGGCGGTCATCCGGGCGGTCGGCCGGGCGGCCACGCTGCCCGTCGCCCCGCCGTGCAACCGGCGTGCAGGTACGGCGCAGGCGCCGGCAATCAGATGCGCTCGATCAGCACGGCAATGCCCTGGCCCACGCCGATGCACATCGTGCACAGCGCATAGCGGCCGCCGCTGCGATGCAGCTGGTACATCGCGGTCGTCACCAGCCGCGCGCCGCTCATGCCCAGCGGATGGCCGAGCGCGATCGCGCCGCCATTCGGGTTCACGCGCGGGTCCTGGTCATCAATGCCCAACTGACGCAGCACCGCCAGGCCTTGCGCGGCGAAGGCTTCGTTGAGCTCGATCACGTCGATCTGGTCCAGCGTGAAGCCGGTCTGCTTCAGCAGCTTTTGCACCGCCGGCACCGGACCGATGCCCATCACGCGCGGTGCCACGCCGGCCGTGGCCATGCCGATCACGCGCGCTTTGGGCTGCAGACCGTATTTCGCTGCGGTATCGGCGTCGGCCAGCAGCAAGGCACAAGCGCCGTCGTTCACGCCGGATGCGTTGCCTGCGGTGACCGTGCCGTCCGGGCGCACCACGCCTTTCAGTTTGGCCAGCGCCTCGATCGAGGTGGCGCGCGGGTGCTCGTCATGCAGCACCGTGATCGGCTCGCCTTTCTTTTGCGGAATGATGACCGGTACGATCTCGTCCGCCAGCACGCCATTGGCTTGCGCGGCGGCCGCCTTGTTCTGGCTGTTGACGGCAAATGCATCCTGATCGGCCCGGCTGATCTGGTAGTCGGTGGCGACGTTCTCGGCCGTCTCGGGCATCGCATCAACCCCATACAGCGCCTTCATCTGCGGGTTGATGAAGCGCCAGCCGATGGTGGTATCGAAGATCTGGGCATTGCGCGAGAACGCGCTGTCTGCCTTGCCCATCACGAAGGGCGCGCGCGTCATCGATTCAACGCCGCCGGCGATCACCAGCGACGCCTCGCCCGCCTTGATCGCACGCGCAGCGGTGCCGAGCGCATCCATGCCCGAGCCGCACAGGCGGTTGATGGTGGCACCCGGTACATCGATTGGCAAACCGGCCAGCAGCGACGACATGCGCGCAACATTGCGGTTGTCTTCGCCAGCCTGGTTTGCGCAACCAAAAATCACTTCATCGACTGCGGCCCAGTCCACGGTGGGATTGCGCTCCTGCAGCGCGCGCAGCGGCACCGCACCGAGGTCATCGGCACGCACATCCTTCAGCGCACCACCGAAACGGCCGATCGGGGTACGGATCGCATCGCAAATCAAGGCTTCTTTCATCGTCGCTTCCTGTCTTTCTTGTAGGCTGTTTTTTTATGCTGTGGGTCCGGTGCTTTGGGTTCGTTGCTTTGGGGCCGGTGCTGTGAGCCCGGTGCTATGGGTCCGGCGCCGATTGGCTAGGCTCGGGCCAACTACCCGGCGTTCAGTCCATCATGCAGCGAGCAATGGCAAACCCGTGATCTGTTTCAGCGCATCGACACTGACGCCTTCGGCCATGTCGATCACGCGCAAGCCATCCGGCGTGACATCGAAAACCGCGAGGTCAGTGTAGATGCGCGAGACGCAGGCGACGCCAGTCAGCGGATAGCTGCATTGGCTGACGATCTTGCTCTCGCCACTCTTGGTTTGCAGCTCCATCATCACAAAGACTTTCTTTGCGCCGATCGCAAGATCCATCGCACCGCCAACAGCGGGGATCGCATCCGGTGCGCCGGTATGCCAGTTCGCCAGATCGCCTTGCGCCGACACCTGGAATGCGCCAAGCACGCAAATGTCCAGATGGCCGCCGCGCATCATCGCGAACGAATCCGCATGATGGAAGAACGCGCCGCCTGTCAGCAGCGTGACTGGTTGTTTGCCGGCATTGATCAAGTCTTCATCTTCGTCGCCGGGCACCGGCGCCGGCCCCATGCCGAGGATGCCGTTCTCGCTGTGCAGGAAAATCTCTTTTGAGGTGTCGAGGTGGTTCGCAACCAGCGTCGGCAAGCCGATGCCCAGGTTCACATACGCCCCCTCGGGGATGTCGCGCGCGACACGCTGCGCAATCTCGTCACGGGTAAAGCGCTTCATTGCACACCTCCGGTTTGCACGATGCGCTGCACGAAGATGCCCGGCGTGACGATCACTTCGGGATCGAGCGCGCCGAGCTCGACGACTTCCGACACTTCGGCAATCGTGCACTTGGCGGCGCTGGCCATGATGGGTCCGAAATTGCGTGCCGCCTTGCGATACACGAGGTTGCCCCAGCGATCGCCCTTCAGCGCCTTGATCAGCGCGAAGTCGGCATGGATCGGCAGTTCGAATACATAGTGGCGGCCATTGATCACGCGCGTCTCCTTGCCTTCGGCGAGCCGGGTGCCATAGCCGGTCGGCGTGAAAAAGCCGCCAATGCCGGCACCGGCGGCGCGAATGCGCTCGGCCAGATTGCCCTGCGGCGTCAGTTCCAGCGCGATCTTGCCGGCACGGTAGAGGCCGTCGAATACATGCGAATCGGCCTGACGCGGAAACGAGCAGATGATTTTCTTCACGCGCCCCGCTGCCAGCAACGCGGCCAAGCCGGTGTCACCGTTGCCGGCATTGTTGTTGACGATGGTTAGCTCACGCGCACCCTGCGCAATCAGCGCATCAATCAGCGCCTTGGGCATGCCGGCATTGCCGAAGCCGCCAATCATCACGGTCGCGCCGTCATGAATGCCGGCCACCGCATGCGCGAGGTCGGGAACGATCTTGTTGACCAAAGAGTACCTCCGGGGGAATGCGCAGCCTGACCTTAGGCGCCCCGGTGCTGACCGGGACGACGTTTGCCTGCCATTGTTATCGGGTGCGGACGATGTTCGATAAACGAACAAATAACTGGTAATAGAACACCGGCTGAGTTTATCCTTCACGAAACGCGCGAACAAGCAGGTATGCGCAATTTGTGTGCGATGCCCGAACACCACGAAAAGCCGGCGCTGATGCGACTGTTGTGAACAAGACGCAAATCCTGGCTTTGCTCCGTAAAACAACATGGGATTTGGCGCCAGCACGCACGATGATTATCAAAAGATTATCGAGTTCCGTTACGGTAACGCTTCGGTCAGCCGCGTCGTCCTGTTGAGTTTTGGGCCACACGCGCGAATCCGTCGTCCGAACGACACAAACTTTCCGTGAGCGAAACGACCATGCAAAACGTCTACCCCTCGATGCCCGACTCCTCCCAGGACGCGCAGGACGCACAACGCGCGACTGCGCCCGCAATGTCATCCACGATGGCATCCACGATCTCCTCCAACCTCTCATCCGCGCCCGCCCACGCTGCCCCGGGTAGCGCCGCTACTGTTGCTGTTGCTGCTGCCGCAGTCACCGCCGCGCCGATACCGGCGGCCACGCCACCGGCACGGCCGCTGACCATCGCCGAAGAAATCGATGCACTGACCGACCCCAGTTTCATGACCTCGCTGGCGCGCGGCCTGGCGGTGGTGAAGGCCTTCAGCGACCAGCGCCGCGCGATGACGATTGCGCAGATCAGCCACAAGACCGGCATCCCGCGTGCCGCCGTGCGGCGCTGCCTGTACACGCTGAAGCAGCTTGGCTATGCGGATTCGGAAGCGAACAACTTCTTCCTGAAGCCGAAGATCCTGACCCTGGGTTACTCCTACCTGTCATCGACACCGCTGACGGTGTCGGCGCAGCCCTGCCTGAATCAGCTGTCGCGCACGCTGAACGAGTCTTGCTCGCTGGCGGTGCTGGAAGACAATGAAGTGCTCTACATCTCGCGCTCGCAGACTTCGCGCGTGCTGTCGGTGGCGCTGAATGCCGGCAGCCGACTGCCGGCCTACTGCACGTCGCTGGGCCGGGTGCTCTTGGCCGGCCTGCCGGAAGCGGTGCTGGACCAATACCTGTCGAAGGTGAAGCTGGTCGCCTACACGGACCGCACGGTAGTGAATGAGGGGCGGCTGCGCGAGATCATCGCCGAGACCCGGCAGCGCGGCTTTGCGATCGTCGAGGAAGAACTGGAGATCGGGCTGCGCTCGATTGCGGTGCCGGTGCGCGGCGCATCCGGCGCGACGGTGGCGGCGCTGAACATCGGCGCCCAGGCCACCCGTGTGTCCCGTTCCCAGCTCGAACAGACCTTCCTGCCCGCCTTGCTGACGGCCGCTGCAGAGCTGTCGGTACTGCTGCCGTAAGTCCCCACTCCGGCTATGCTGCAGACTGCCCGGCCTGCTGCGCCCGTTCCCGGAACTGGCGCGGCGACAGCCCGCAGCCGCGCTTGAAAAAGCGCGTGAAATAGGCGGGGTCGGCAAAGCCCAGCGCATCGCCAATGTCGCGCACGCTCATCGCGGTGTAGACCAGCTGCCGCCGCGCCTCCAGCATCAGCCGCGCATGTACCAGCGCCAGCGCCGAGCAACCGGCCAGCTCGCGGCATACCGCATTCAGGTGCGCGGTGCTGATGCCGAGCTGCGCCGCATAATGGTCCAGCGGCAGATGGCGCGCATGGTCACGTTCGATCGCGGCTGAAAACGCCGCCAGATACTGCCGCGCGCGATCACGCGTCGCCGAACCGCTGGCCGCCGCCGGTGTGCGCGTGAGCCAGCACAGCAAGCTGACCAGCAGCGACTCCAGCAACAGCGCGCGGTGCTCGCGCTGCCCGCCATACTCCTCCAGCAACACCGGCAACAAGGCCTCGACCACGGCACGGTCACCGATCTCGTCCAGTGACAGCCACTGCGGCGACACCATGGCCGCCAGGCGGTCGCCGAGCCCGCCATGCAGCCGTGCGAGCATGGCATACGCCAGCGTGACCACCACGCCTTGCGCATGGCGCGAAAAGTGAAAGCCATGCACGCAATGCTGCGGCAACAGCAACACGCTGCCGGCGCCCAGACGCGCATGACTACCATCGAGCTGCACGTCGGCGCTGCCCTGCTGCAGCCACAGTAGCTGGAACAGCCCATGGTGGCGGTGCGGCCGGATTTCCCACTGGTGCTGGTGGCTGCGCGCAGCGATCGATTCCACATGCACCTGGTCTGGCGTCAGCCAGGGCTGGCCCTCGCCGTACAACTGATAAACGGGAACCGGGGTGGCGGCGGATGGCAGGTCGCGGGAGCTGGCGGAACTCCGGGAACTCCGGGAACCCCGGGGGCTCGGGGAGCTTCGACCTGTGGGAGGCTGTCGGGTAGACATTCCACGAAATGTACAAGTTTCCATCGGAATCGTCTATTCCCTGCCAAGCAGCAAGACCGGATCATGATGGCTTGAAAATTACAAGGGCGCATCGCCCGACGAGGAGACACCATGAAGACCCAGGTCGCCATCATCGGCGCCGGCCCGTCGGGCCTGCTGCTCGGACGCCTGCTGGACCTGCAGGGCATCGCCAATGTGATCGTCGAAGCCAAATCACCGGACTATGTGCTGTCGCGCATCCGTGCCGGCGTGCTGGAACAGGGCACGGTCGACCTGTTGCGCGAAGCACAGGTCGGCGAGCGCATGGACCGCGAAGGCATGGTGCATGAGGGCTTCGCGCTGTCGTTCTCGGGCCGCGTCGAGCGCATCGACCTGAAAAAATACTCGGGTGGCAAAACCGTGATGGTGTACGGCCAGACCGAAGTCACGCGCGACCTGATGGCGGCGCGCGACGCGGCCGGCGCACATACCATCTATGACGCGCAAGATGTCGCGGTGCATGGCTTCGACAGCGACACACCCTGGGTGACCTTTACCAAGGATGGCCAGCCGCAGCGCCTCGACTGCGAATACATTGCCGGCTGTGACGGCTTTCACGGGGTATCGCGCAAATCAGTGCCGGCCGATCGCATCCAGCTGTTCGAACGCGTGTATCCGTTTGGCTGGCTGGGCGTGCTGTCACGCACGCCGCCGGTGTCGCATGAGCTGATCTATGCGAACCACCCGCGCGGCTTCGCCTTGTGCAGCATGCGCTCGGCGATGCTGTCGCGCTATTACGTGCAATGCCCGCTGGACGACAAGGTGGAAGACTGGTCCGACGAACGCTTCTGGGACGAGTTGCGTGCGCGCCTGCCGGCGGCGACCGCGAACAGCCTGGTCACCGGGCCTTCGATCGAAAAGAGCATCGCACCGCTGCGCAGCTTCGTCGCCGAACCGATGCAGTTCGGCCGCCTGTTCCTGGTCGGCGATGCCGCACACATCGTGCCGCCGACCGGCGCGAAGGGACTGAATCTCGCGGCCAGCGACGTCTATACGCTGTATCACGTGCTGCGCAAGCGCTACAAGGAAGGGCGAACCGATGTGGTCGCACGCTACTCTGAATTGTGCCTGCGCCGCATCTGGAAGGCCGAACGCTTCTCGTGGTGGATGACATCGATCTTGCACAAATTCAGCGACGACCCGTTCAACCAGCGCATCCAGGAAGCCGAGCTTGCCTACTTCACCAGTTCCGACGCGGGCCAGGCCAACATTGCGGAGAACTATGTGGGTCTGCCCTATGAAGCGGTCTTGTAAACGCCTGATGGGCCGGTCCTGTGTGGCGGTCCTGTGTGGCGGTCTTGCGTAGCGATCTCGCACGCGGGCCGGATGATGCCCCTTCATGATCGGAGGTAGCGCGGCCGCGCTGAATGCGGTAAATTTGCAGATACTTTCATTGCGCCTTAACTATGAGCCAAGCCCAGTCCCAGCCACTCACGCCCGCCGCCAACCTGAACATGCAGGCGTTGCGCGCCAGCTGCTCGGCATGCAGCATGCACCAGCTGTGCCTGCCGATGGGCCTGGGGGAAACGGACATGCACCGCTTGGACCAGATCATCGGTCGCCGTCGCAAGGTCGCGAAGGACACGCTGCTGTACCGCATGGACGATCCGTTCACCACGCTGTATGCGATACGGCTGGGGCATTTCAAGACCTATCAGGTGAGCGCCAATGGCGAGCAACAGGTGACCGGCTTCCAGATGGCTGGCGAATTGTTGGGCATGGATGCGATCAGCGCTGACCGTCATCACTGCGATGCAATGGCGCTGGAAGACAGCGAGGTGTGCGAGATCCCGTTTGCACGGCTTGAAGAATTGTTCGGCACGATACCGACGCTGCTGCACCATTTTCACCGGATGATGAGCCAGGAAATCACGCGCGAACAGAGCGTGATGCTGTTGCTGGGGAATATGCGCGCCGAGCAGCGCTTTGCGGCATTCCTGATCAACCTGTCGTCACGCTATGCGGCGCGCGGTTATTCATCGACCACCTTCCAGTTGCGCATGTCGCGCGAGGAAATCGGCAACTACCTGGGCCTGACGATCGAGAGCATCAGCCGGCTGCTGTCGAAGCTGAAAAAAGAAGGCTTGCTGCGCGTGGCCAATCGCGAGATCGAGCTGTTGCAGCCGGAGCGACTGCGGGCGATTGCAGCAGGCACCGAAACCTGCAGCTGAGATACGGTACCGCGACCAGCGATCCATGACCAAGGCCCGCAGATGCGGGCCTTGTTTTTGCCTCAGACAGCAGGGACTCAGAACGGCGGCTGCTTTGGCGCTTCGTCGGCCTTGAACAGGTACAGGCTCAGCATGCTCGCGAGCGCCGCGAACACCCAGAAGAAAAAGAAGCCGACCGTGTAGGCCGCAATCGGCGGCAAGTCGGGCTGGCCGCCGGCCAGCATCAGATCCACCGGATCAAAGGTCGAGAAAAACAGACCCTCGGCCAGAATCGCCGACAGGAACGAAGGCCACAACACGGTCATCGCCAGCTTCAACATGCGTTATCTCCCCGCCGCATCCTGGCTCTGCGGCCGGATGTCTACATTTTTGTCTTGTGGCCACAGCCACTGGCCATGCAGGCGCCATGTGCGCGCCCCGTCTTCCAGTTCGACTTGCCAGTTCGCGCGCTCCAGCAAGGCCAGTGGCAACGCGAATTCACCGGCCGCATTCGGCATCACTGCACGGCGTGTGTCTTTCTCCGGCACGGTCGGATGCACCAGCAGCAGTGTCAGCGGCACCGCCTGACCGAGGCCGCTCACCTGGCCGATCAGTTTGCCGGCGGCTGCGTCATAGCGCAGGCTGGCCGTGAGGCCGAGGTCGGCGGCGACGCGATCACGCTTGAGGTTCTGGTTGATCGCCTTGCCCTGCTTGTAATAGTCATCGACCACCAGCGCATCGGCGCCGGAGAACGAGATCCACATCGTGATGGCGCCGGCGATCAACACCGCCACCGGGCCCAGCATCAGCAGCCAGGGCCAGCGATGGCGATACCAGGGTTGATTGGCTTGCGGGTTCATGGACAAAGTATGCATGATAGTTGTAGGTTGAAGCATGTCAGCACGCGGGCTCGTCAGCGCGGCACGAAGAACACCGCTTTCTCTTTGACTTCCACACCCGCCGCATCGAGCGAGGTCAGCGTGAACCAGATCTTGTTCGAGCCCTTGCTGCCCTGCCCTTCATCGATGCGCACATTGACCGGTACCGCGCGCGATTCGGTCGGACCGAGCGTGACTTCTTCCTTGCCTTCGAGCTTGATGGAATCGATGCCCGACACGGCGATGCGGTAGCGATGCGTTGCCTCGTCGGTGTTCATGATCTGCAGCCGGTACACGTTCTCGATCATGCCGTTCTCGATCTCGCGACCCATCGAGCCGCGGTCACGGATCACATCCATCTTTAACGGCGTGCGGGTCAGCAGCGTGCCAAAGAAGACCGACACGATGATCAGCAGCACGGCACTGTAGATCAGCACACGCGGCCGGAATGCATGACGGAAGATCTGCGCGGATGTCCAGCGGTGGGCAGCCGCATGGTCGGTCCAGTAGCGGACCAGGCCGCGCGGCGCACCGATCTTGTCCATCACGGTATTGCACGCATCGACGCATGCGGCGCAGCCTATGCATTCATACTGCAAACCTTCGCGTATATCGATGCCGGTCGGGCAGACCTGAACGCACATCGAGCAATCGATGCAATCGCCCAATGCCTTCGCACCTTCGGTATCGCTCTTGCTGCGCGCACCGCGCGGCTCGCCACGTTCCTTGTCATACGTGACGATCAGACTGTCCTTGTCGAACATCGAGCTCTGGAAACGCGCATAAGGACACATGTATTTGCAGACCTGCTCGCGCATCCAGCCGGCATTGCCATAGGTGGCGAATGCATAGAACAAGACCCAGAACCATTCCCACGGGCCGAGTGCGAGCGCGACGATCGCGTCACCCAGCACATGGATAGGCGTGAAGTAGCCGACGAAGGTGAAGCCGGTCCACAAGGCGACGGCACCCCACGCGAGGTGCTTGGCGGTCTTGCGCGAAAACTTGGCTAGCGATGCCGGCTGACGGTCGAGGCGCATGCGCGCGCTGCGGCTGCCTTCGATCTTGCGCTCTATCCACATGAAGATCTCGGTATAGACCGTCTGCGGACAAGTGAAGCCGCACCAGACGCGGCCGAAGATCGCGGTGAACAGGAACAGCGAATACGCGGAGATGATCAGCAGCGCCGCGAGATAGATGAAATCCTGCGGCCACAGCACGATGCCGAAGATATAGAACTTTCGGGCGCCGAGATCGAACAGCACCGCCTGCCTGTCATTCCATGAAAGCCAGGGCAGGCCGTAAAACAGCAGTTGGGTCAGCCACACGAAAAGCCAGCGCAGGCTGGCATAGCGGCCCTGCACTTCGCGCGGGTAGATTTCCTCCCGCGCTGCGTACATCTTGATGACAGAGACCTGCGGAGTGGAGCTTTCCATGGACTTTCCGGCGTGTGTCTGGTCGCGTTCAGGGACAGCCGGACGGCCGTCCCTGCGCCAGCGGGATGATACGTGCTTGCCTTATTTCGCGGCGTCCAGCGTCGAGTTGTTCGACAGGCCCCAGACATAGGCGGCCAGCAGGTGCACCTTGTCTTCGCCGAGGAATTCCTCGAAAGCCGGCATCACGTTCTCACGGCCCTTGCGGATCGTTTCCATGATGGTCGCGGTGCTGCCGCCGTACAGCCAGATCTTGTCGGTCAGGTTGGGCGCACCGACGGCCGGGTTGCCCTTGCCGTCCGCGCCGTGGCAGGCGGCGCAGGCGCCGAACTTCTCCTTGCCGAACGAGGCCTTGATAGGGTCATGCGCTGCCCCCGACAGTGACTGCACATAATGCGCGACGGCCTCGATGTCCTTTTCACCACCGACTGCGGCGGCCATCGACGGCATCTGGCCATGACGACCTTTGAGCAGCGTGGTCTTGATGGTGTCGGGCTCGCCGCCATACAGCCAGTCGGCATCGGTCAGGTTCGGATAGCCTTTGTTGCCCCGCGCATCCGAGCCATGGCACTGCGCGCAGTAAGTCAGGAACAGGCGCTGGCCGATGGCTTGTGCCTGCGGGTCGGCGGCCAGTGCCTTCAGTTCGGTGCCGCGGAATTTCTCGAACAGCGGGCCGTATTCGGCGTCAGCTGCCTGCAGCTCTTTCTGGTATTCGCCGGTCGATGCCCAGCCGAGCTTGCCGGCATAGGTACCCAGGCCCGGATACAGCGCGAGATAAGCAAAGCCGAACACGATGGTGATGTAGAACAGCCACATCCACCAGCGCGGCATCGGATTGTTCAGCTCTTCCAGGCCTTCGTCCCAGCTGTGGCCGGTGGTCTCGGCCTTGCCGTCCTTCGACATCGGGATCTTCACCGTTGACTGCGACCACAGCAGCAGTCCGCAACCGATGATGGAGACGATGGTGATGACGGTGATATAAGGGCCCCAGAACCCGTTGATGAAATCAGCCATGTCGCGGCTCCTGCTTTTGAGTGTTCATGTCTTCATCGGCGAAGGGCAACATCGCCGCTTCGTCGAATTCATCCTTGCGGCGGGCGCTCCACGCCCACACGACGATACCGATGAAGGTCAGCATGCTGAGCAGCGTGATCACGCTGCGCGCATCGGATACCAGTGCGATCAGGTTCATGCTTACCTCCGTGCCTTGATCTGGATGCCGAGGCCCTGCAGGTAAGCGACCAGCGCATCCTGCTCGGTCTTGCCTTCCAGTTCCTTCGGTGCGGCGGCGATCTGTTCGTCGGTATAAGGATCACCGAGGCGCTTCAACGCCACCAGGCGCGGCACGATCGATTGTGGATCGAGCGCGGCTTTCGCCAGCCACGGATAACCAGGCATGTTCGACTCAGGCACCAGGTCGCGCGGGTTGTTCAGGTGCGCGCGGTGCCACTCATCGCTGTAGCGACCACCGACACGCGCCAGGTCCGGACCGGTACGCTTGGAGCCCCACTGGAACGGGCGGTCGTACACGAATTCGCCGGCGACCGAGTAGTGACCGTAACGCTCGGTCTCGGCGCGGAACGGACGGATCATCTGCGAGTGGCAGTTGTAGCAGCCTTCACGCACATAGATGTCGCGGCCCGCGAGGCGCAACGGCGAGTACGGAGTCAGGCCCGCGACCGGCTCGGTGGTCGACTTCTGGAAGAACAGCGGAACGATCTCGACCAGACCGCCGATGCTGACCACCAGGATCACCAGGATCGCCAGCAGCCAGGGCTTTTTCTCAATGGATTCGTGAGCAAGTTTCATTCAATTCTCCTGATCAGGCGTGTGCGCCTGCAGCGACCGGGATGCGTGCATCGACCGGCTTGCCGCCGCTGATGGTCTTCATCGTGTTGTAGAACATGATCAGCATGCCTGCGAGGTACAGGCCGCCACCGGCGAAGCGGATCACGTAGTACGGATAGGTCGCCTTCACGCTTTCGACGAAGCTGTAGGTCAGCGTGCCGTCGGCATTCACTGCGCGCCACATCAGGCCCTGCATCACGCCGGCGATCCACATCGCGGCGATGTACAGCACGATGCCGATGGTTGCGGTCCAGAAGTGAATCTCGACCAGGCGCATGCTCCACATTTCCTTGCGGCCCGACAGGCGCGGCAGCAGGTAGTAGATCGAACCCATCGACACCAGGCCGACCCAGCCGAGCGCGCCGGAGTGCACGTGGCCGACGGTCCAGTCCGTGTAGTGCGACAGCGCATTGACAGTCTTGATCGACATCATCGGGCCTTCGAAGGTCGACATGCCGTAGAAGGACAGCGACACGATCAGGAACTTCAGGATCGGGTCATTGCGCAGTTTGTGCCACGCGCCCGACAGCGTCATGATGCCGTTGATCATGCCGCCCCAGCTCGGCGCCAACAGGATCAGCGAGAACACCATGCCCAG
>JACCDN010246051.1_pt1 | contig 90808 bp, 83 predicted proteins | sample 7441691 | NCBI WGS metagenome assembly JACCDN01 (sample SAMN15323439, study PRJNA562643) | freshwater metagenome | isolation source: river surface water | place: USA:Blue River Watershed | collected 2017-08-16 | reverse complement strand
GTGGCGCGTGGCGCCGAATATTTGGAAATCTCTGAATTTTTGAGCATGGTGTGCACGATCTATTGCGTGCACACGATCTTGCGAGACAACCGACTTCGCCTCAAGATGGGTTCGCCGGACGCTTACATTGCGGTCGCTATGCATAGCGACATGCCAACGCTGCGCTAGTGGCATTCTTGTGGGGAATTAGTCACCGCCGCAACCCAACAAACTCCTCAAACTCCCACCCGCGCATCGCCAAAAGCAAGGTATACCCTTCGCGGTCTTTGTCATGCAGTTTTTGGTCTGCCAGGTGTTGCTGCGCAAAGTCTTGCGCCACGCGCTGCATACGCTCCATAAACGATGGTGCCAGGCTTCGGCTGATTGAGCCATGAACCAGCAGTAGGCCTTCGCCTGCGTGGTCAAAACCGCCCGAAAAATAATCCATGAGTGCGTTGTCGCGAAAGTACTCCATCACCGGGCCGTGCGGGCGCCAGCGGAAAGTCTTGGCCAGCTTGAGCCGATACCTATTTAGCGGGCGCAGTTCAATAATGCCAATGTGATCCAGCCGCACCAGGTAACCGATGCACTCTGCCTCACTCAAGCGGTAGCTTGCTACTATTTGCTCCAGCGTCCATTGGCTCAACACACAAATAGCGACCAGAAGTAGCTTTTTATCGGCCACCACTGCGCGCTCTTGGTCGTGCGTGAGTTGCGCCAACAGTGGTTGGGCCTCTGCGACGCGACGCGCCAGGTCTGCAAAGTCCAGTTTCAATGCGCGGCATATTGCATCAATACGCGACAACGGCATGTCGCCTTTGGATAGCATGCGCTTGACGCTGGACTCCGCCAAACCCAGTGCGGTTGCCAGTTCGGCATAGCTCATGGAAGCTGCTTTGAGTTCGCGCTTGAGGGCAAGGACAAGGTCGGCCGTGGTACTCATAGGTATCGATTATTGATACCTTTGGTATTTTAGTATAGTCATGTATCGTATTTTGATAACTTTTTGCACACTCTAAGAACACACTGACGGCTCATTTACCCCAAGGAGTCCCCCATGCAGCACAGACTAAGCCCTGCCGAAACCGGCCTATTAAGCGCCTTCATCGTGTCCATCGCCGTCGCCTGTTTTGGGCCTTCTGTTGCCCAGTTCGACCATTACCACGCCTTTGCAGACCAGCGCACGCTGTGGGGCCTGCCGTATGCGATGGATGTTTTGAGCAACATCCCGTTCGCGGTCATGGGTGCGTGGGGTCTGCAGCGCTTGCGCGCCTTTTCCCTGCAGCCCGCGCAGCGCCTGTTGGCCGCGCTGTTTTTTGCGGGCCTGCTGCTCACTGCACTGTGCTCTAGCTACTACCACTTGCAGCCTGACAACGCAGGCTTGGCTATTGACCGCATGGGTATGTTGGCAACCTTTGCGGGTCTCATGGGTTTGGCAGTGGCCGATCGGATCACTATTCGGGCTGGGCTGTGTACAGCGGCAGTTGTAGTGGCGCTTGGCCCGGTTGCAGTCTATTCGTGGGCCACCACCGGCAATCTATTGCCTTGGTCGGTGGTGCAAGGCGGTGGCATGTTGCTGATCGTGGTACTGGCATTGCGCAAGCCGGTCACTGGTGCATGGGGCATGCCACTTGCCGCGGTGATTGCCTGGTATGCACTGGCCAAATTACTGGAGTTAGGCGACCAACAGGTTCTGGACCTGACCCAAGGCCTAGTGTCGGGCCACACCCTCAAGCACCTGACGGCTGCCATGGCGGCCTGGCCGGTCATCGCTGTCATGCAAAATGGCGCACAAACCCACTCCGGGCCCCAAACCAAGGCCGGCAACCGCGTTATGCGCAGCAACTGATCCGAGGAGATCTTGTGAACACCGACACACCGAACCCTGCAGCGCCAGCGGCAACCAGTATCGCGGTCCCAGCCCACGCATCCGCACATCCCAACCAGTTTGCGCTGCTGCGCCAGCGCCGCTTTGCGCCGTTTTTCTGGACCCAGTTTTCCGGCGCGGCCAATGACAACCTCTTTAAATTTGCCTTCACGGTCATGGTGACCTACCAGCTCAGCGTGAGCTGGCTGGACCCCAAAATGGCTGGGCTGGCGATCGGCGCGCTTTTTATCCTGCCCTTTTTACTGTTCTCGGCAACTGCGGGCCAGCTGACCGACAAGTTTGACAAGACGGTGATGATTCGCTTCGTCAAAAATCTGGAAATCGCCATCATGGTGATTGCAGCCTATGGCTTCTATGCCAATGATGTGGTGGTGCTCCTGCTATGCACTTTTTTGATGGGGGTGCACTCCACATTGTTTGGCCCAGTCAAGTTTGCGCTTCTGCCACAAGTGCTGTCTGAGCGTGAACTCACCGGTGGCAATGGTATGGTGGAGATGGGCACGTTTGTAGCCATTTTGCTCGGTCAGGTTGCGGGTGGGCTATTGGTTGCCATTCCGACCATCGGCCATGAAACAGTAGCCATTGCCTGCGTGGTACTGGCCCTGGTCGGGCGCACCGTTGCAGCGGCAATCCCCCCTGCCCCGGCTACTGACCCTTCTTTGGTCATCAATTGGAATCCGTTCAGCGAGACACTGCGCAACTTACAGCTGGCGCATGGCAACCTGGTGGTATTCCGTTCGTTGCTGGGCATCAGCTGGATGTGGTTTTTTGGCGCGGTGTTCCTCAGCCAGTTCCCCAGTTTGGCCAAAGAAGTGCTGCACGGTAACGAGCAAGTTGCGTCGTTGTTGCTGGTTGTGTTTTCCATTGGTATTGGCACCGGCTCGCTATTGTGCGAGGTGATGAGCCGCCGCCATGTCGAGATTGGCCTAGTGCCACTCGGTGCCATCGGCATGAGTGTGTTTGCTGTTGATCTTTACTTTGCATGCAATGGCTTGCCGGCGTCTGAGATCATGGGTATCGGCGCCTTCATGGCGCAACCCGCGCACTGGCGCGTGATGGCTGACCTTGCATTGCTGAGCTTGTTTGCGGGTCTGTACAGCGTGCCCATGTACGCACTGATCCAGCTGCGTAGCCAGCCCACGCACCGGGCACGCATCATTGCAGCCAACAATATTTTGAATGCGCTGTTCATGATTGGCAGCTCGGTGATTGCCGGCGCGCTTCTCAAGGCTGGCTTTTCGATTCCACAAATCTTTCTGTTCACCGGCTTGGCCAATGCGGTGGTGGCGTTCTACATCTTCATGCTGGTTCCGGAGTACCTACTGCGTTTTGTCGCTTGGGTGCTGACACACTTTATCTACCGATTCAAAGTGCAGGGCGATGACCACATCCCCACCCAGGGCGCAGCTATTTTGGCGTGCAACCATGTGAGCTTTGTCGATGCAGTACTTCTGATGGCAGCCAGCCCGCGGCCCATCTACTTCATCATGGACCACAACATTTTCAAGGTGCCGGTCCTGGGCTGGTTGTTCCGCCTGGGCAAAGCGATACCGATTGCGCCGCGCGCGCAAGATGCGCAAGCCTATGAGGCTGCGTTTGATGCCGCCGCCAAGGTTCTGAAGGACGGCGACATTCTGTGCATCTTTCCTGAAGGCGGGCTGACCCGCGACGGCACAGTACAAGAATTCAAAGGCGGCATCATGAAAATTTTGGAACGCACCAGCCAACAAGGTACTGCCGTCCAGGTTGTTCCCATGGCACTGACCAATTTGTGGGGATCGTTTTTCAGCCGGGTAGAGAACGGCAGCGCCATGGTTCGTCCGTTTCGGCGTGGACTGTTCAACAAGGTGGGGCTCAATGTGGGCGCTCCGATGGCGGCAGACGCCGTGCAGCCAGAGCTGCTGCGCGCGCGCGTGCAACAGTTGTATGCAGCGCCGCAGGCGTGAGCACCAGTCAATCGCCCAAAGCGCTGGGTATGACCTTCTTACAAACGCTATTGTTTTTATAGCTGCTTACACATATTCTACGAGGGCTAGGTGCACTTTTTACCAACAAGGATAGCCCCAGCAAAACCGATGCCTATAATGCCAGCGAAGACACTGCCGGTGCCACGTGTGCACGGTGCACCGCGTCGCGTCTGATGCGCCCTCTAATGCTTTGTTCCACATCTGGATCCAAACCTTATGCGTCACGCCCTGTTTCTCTTGCTTGCAGCAATTAGCTTGTCTGGTGGCGCGCTTGCCCAGGGGTTCAAGTTCTCCAACGAAGACAACGCAGAAAAAGCACAAGAGGCCGAAAAGCAAGCCAAAGTACAAGCGTTGCTTGCAAGCCCCTGCCGAGCCAAAATCAAAAACCAGAAGATCATGGTGTTGATCGGCGAAAGCCGTGACGGCTATCTGCAAACAGCGCAGACGCGCTTTACTGGTCACTTTGATGCGCTCAATGCACGCTTGCAACGTCTGGGCCTCAAAACTACGACCCAGGCCCAGATCACGGCCCAGGTTGCACAGGCAGAAATTGACGCCTATTTCAAGAACGATCCTGACGCCGCGCTAGGTGCATCCAAACGGCTTGCCGCCCAGTACATTCTGCGTGGTCTGATTACAAGCCAAGCCGGGTACAACACCATCGTGCGTGTCAACCAGGTTTCCATCCGCATGGCTTTCACCTTGACCGACGCCCACGGCAAAATATTGTCCCAAGTCAGCGCAGACAACGCCAGCTATGCGGGTGTAGACACATCAGGCATGGCCTTGACGCTCATCAATGAAAAGGCTGACGAAGTAGTCGCTCAGCTGTACAGTGACTATTGCCGCATAGGTGGCACGTAGCGATCGCGGACACTAATCGCTACAGGCAACCGCATCGAAGAAACCGTTTTTAAAAAGGGAATGAAACTATGAGCCAAAAATTCAGTGCGTTTAAAGGGACCGTGGTGTCCACCCTATTGGTACTGGCCGCAGTGGGCAGCGCCGTGCATGCCCAACCCACCTTTGGCAACCCATCACCCACGGCAGGCAGTTCGACATCGGACAAGGCCAATGCCGCTGCCGATGCGGCTGCTTACAAAGAAGTCGAATACACCAACAAGAACAAGCGCGGGCCAGCCTTGATCGTTATCCCCGGTGAAATCAAGAGCAACAACGCCAATTTCACCCAGCGCTTCTTGCCCAACAATATTGCTGACTTTGCAGAACTGGAACTGTCGCAAGCCAATTTTCCCGTGTTGGAGCGCACCAATCTGGGCCACTTGGTGAACGAGATTTCACTGGCCTATAACCTGGGCGACCCCAATGCCGCACGCAAGACTATGCAGATGGGCAAGCTCAAGACCACCAAGTGGGTGGTGAAGTTTGACATTCTGAAAGCCGAACAAATTGCGGAAAACAAAAAGGGCTTTGACGGGCGTGCGGCGGGTGCACTTTTATCCATTTTCGGTGGCGGTAGCGTTGCGAGCCACGCTGCAGGTACCGTGGCGGGCTCGGTACAGACCGGAGATTCCACGGGCGTCTGGCTGATCGGCATGCGCTACAAGATCATGGACGCCAACACCACAGAGCAGGTAGCGCAAGGCTACAAAGACCTGAAGATGGAGGTGGGTGCTACATCGACCAGCGTGCTGGGGGTATCCGATTCGGCAAAAGGCGGTGTCGGCCTGGATACGATGGTGCAACGCCTGGTACAGACGCTGGTGTGGGACATCGACTCCAAGTACAAATGAGCAGCATGACCGCCGCGCACGTCATTGCGTGCAATGCACAGGCAGCTAAGGCAGCCCTCGCCCCGTGCTACGGCCTTGGGAGCTGATGCAATGGCAACGATTACGCAACTAGGTAAATACACTATTCGGCGCGAACTTGGCAAAGGTGCCATGGGCGTGGTGTACGAAGGCTTCGACCCGGTTATCGAGCGGACGGTGGCCATCAAGACCATCTTGCCTTCGCAACTCAAAGGTGAAGAGGCAGCCCAGGTCCTTGCGCGCTTCAAGCGTGAGGCGCAAGCGGCGGGGCGGTTGAATCACCCCGGCATTGTGGCCGTCTACGACTACGGTGAAGCGGTTGCTGACGAAGACCACACCATGGTCGCCAGCCCACAGGGTCGCGAGCGGGTGGCCTACATTGCAATGGAGTTTGTGAAGGGCCGCGAACTGCGCGACTTCTTTGAAGCCAACGAGCGCTTTGCACTCAAAGACATTGAGCGGCTGATGGTGGACGTTTTGGATGCTTTGGCCCACGCCCATGCCAACGGTGTGGTCCACCGCGACATCAAACCCGCGAACTTGATCGTCCTAGCCGATGGTAGGGTCAAGGTAGCCGACTTTGGTATCGCGCGCGTTGAGAAATCCGAACTAACCCAAGTCGGGACCGTGATGGGCACACCTGCCTACATGTCTCCCGAGCAATTCATGGGACAGCCCGTTGACGGGCGCAGTGATATTTTTTCGTGCGGGGTCATCCTGTACCAGTTCTTGACAGGTGAAAAGCCGTTTACCGGCAATTCAACCACCATCATGTACAAGGTGCTGCACGAAGATCCGCTTGCACCTTCGCTCTTAAACGTGGCCCTTCCAGCGGCCTTTGATGCGGTCGTTAAAAAGGCGATTGCCAAGAACCCCGATGAGCGTTATCAGACCGCGCAAGAGTTTGCCCTGGCGATCAAGACAATTTTGACGAGTGCGCAGCAAAGTGCCGCGCCGCTGGATGCTGAACGGACCGAATTGAGCATGCCACCAGTGGCTCCGGCGCCGCCCAAGCCAGCACCGGCACCCACAGCGACACCAGCATCCACCCCGGCTCCTGCCATTTCCACCGCAGCGACCGCCGACACCAAGCACAAGTCCAATGGCGCGCTGGTTGCGGCCGTGGTGGCGGGTGTTGCGCTGCTGGGTGCCGGCGCCTTTTACGCTTCGCGCAATGGCTCCAAGACGGATGCCGTCGTCGCACAACCGACAACCACGGGCACGCAGAGCAATTCGGCGGCAACAGCGGCACCGTCCAATGCGGTGGGCACGGCAGCGGTTGCGGAACCTGCACAGGAACCCGGCACGATGGTCATCAGCGCCCTTGGATTGGTGGACCCCAAAGATGCCCGGTTCAAAGGGGATGCCACAGCCGCGCAAGCCGAGTCACGCGAAGACGCAAAGCGCCAGTTGGTTGAAAAGGCTGTAGCGTTGTACGTGGACCAGGGTTCGATCAGCAAGAATTATGCGGTGCTGGAACGCAAACTTCTCTCGCAGCCTGGCAGCTTTGTGAAGACCATGATCCAGGAGAGCGCTGCCACTGTGGGCAACGATGGCCTGATGGAGACTGAAGCACGGGCGGTGGTTCGTGTACGTGATGTGCAAAAAGCGTTAAACCAGTTGTCCAACGAAGAGCGTATCGAATTCATCCGAAACAACGGCGACCCAAAGGTGTCCATTCAGATGGCAATTCGCAATGCAGACACTGCATTGGCACTACCTGCTGAGCGATCGATGGTGGCGGAAAACCTGGTCAAGGAGCGCATCAAATCGTTTGGTTTTCGCGTCTGGTCTGCAGATGGCGATATCAAGGCGGGCACCAAAGCACAGCCGTCCGATTTCCAGATTGAAGGCGAGGTCAAAGTCAAGACGCTGTCCGCACGATTGCCCAGCTCAGGCCTGACAATTACGAAAACTGCGCTCACGGCGTGGACGTTAAAGGCGATCGACAAATCCAATGGCGAAGAGGTGTACGTCAACACGGTTATACCAACCGGCAAGAGCTGGGCTACGGAAGATATTGCGCTTGCTGAAATTGGCAAGCTGGTCGGTGACGCGTTCTCTAAGACTTTCTTTTTGGAACACTTCAACTTCACCGCGCAAAAGGTCAACCTGAACGTGTCGGGATTGCCAGATGCGCAAAGTGCTAAATTCTTGCTGCGCGAACTGCGCGGCTTCCAGCAGGTGATCGATGCACGGTTGTCCAACGACACGGGCAGCTACCAACTACAGTTGGCAGAAGGCAACGCGACCGACTTCATCGCCGAGGGCGTGCTCAAGCCACTCAACGCCAAGCTGGGGCAGAATTGCTTTTCGCTTGCTGGCTCCAATGGAGCTGACATCAACGTCAGCTTTGCACCGACATGCTCTGATGTGACGGTGCGCAGCAAACTCGATGCATTGCCGCCGGCCGGCCTGCGCATAGCACCAGGGACACGTAGCAAATTGGGTGTAAAAACCACCTGACGCATCTCAGGACCGGGCACTTCGGCACTATGCGCCCGCAGCCTGAACCCCCGGTGTCGGCTACTCTCGCACGCTAAAAGACACCAGCTCAACCTCCGGTTGGCTGGTGGAATGCCCAAAGCCAATACATCCCGTTCCACGCAACATGATTTCTTCGCGGCGCAAGATGACTTCAGGTTCGCCAGCAACGGTGACAAAACTGCCATTGGTGCTTTGATCAATCAGGAAGAACTTGTCTCGCCGGCATTCGATGCGCGCGTGTTGGCGCGACGCATTGCGGTCAGCAATCACCACTTCGCATTGAACATCGCGGCCAAGAATGATGGCTGCTTGACCGTGCTCCAAAACCCACGTTCGCCCTTTGTGTTCCAACTGCAACGTACCAGCGTTGGTGGGGGGCGTGACGGTGATGGAAGCTGTCGACATCGTCAACTCTTCGCCACCTTGCCAAATGACTTCACTGACGTTGACTTCTTCGCCTTTTCCCTTGATCGACAAGGCTGCAATATTTCGCGTCGACAATTGCAATATGGGCGTCAAACAAGCGACCGTCGATCCGGTAGTAATGATTTGCATGCCTTTGGCCAAAGCTGCCATGCGCGCCGCGACATTCACGGTATCTCCAAAGACATCCCCGTTTTCTTCGATCACGGGCCCGTAGTGGAAGCCTATCCGCACACTTCTCTTGACCTTCGAGACCATGGGCAGGGCCATGATCTTGTTGTGCATGTCACTGGCTGCCAGACAGCCATTGTCCGCACTGGGCAGCACGCACATGATTTCGTCGCCAATCGTCTTGATGACGCGCCCACCATATTGATCCACCACTGCACGCAGAACCGACAAGCATTCATCGATCAATTGTTTGGCAACCGAATCACCAAAAACCTCATATAGACGCGTACTACCCACGACATCAGCAAAAAGCACTGACATGGTGGCCATAGGAAGCGATGCCACAGGACGGGTGAGGTCCGCGTGATCATTGTCCCCGGCAGCAAAATTCTGTGCGTCAATATGGGCCATATGTGGGCTGGTTTGCAACGTTGTCCCAAAAGACAGTGGCAACCCATCCGAATGAAGGTGCTAGCCGATTCTATACAGGTACTGGGAACCAACGTTGCACAGAAATTGGTCGAGGTCCATCGTGGGTGAGATCGATTCCCAAATCATCAAACTTTTGCCAAAATGGTCTTTTTTAGGGGAAAACATGAAATTACCTGCCGTATTTGCCAGTGTGGCACTGATGACTGGTGCGATGCAAGTCAATGCCCAGTCCATGAAACCCGGCCTTTGGGAAATCTCGACCCAAATGCAAGGCGGCTCCGGAGAAATGTCCAATGCCATGGCGCAGGCACAAAAGCAATTGGAAAGCCTGCCGCCAGAGCAACGCAAGATGATTCAAGACATGATGGCCAAGAAAGGCGTGCAAATGGGTGCAAGTGGCGGGCCGGGCATGACTATACGAATCTGCAAGACACAGGAAATGATCGATCGCAACGAATTGAGAACGGGCCAGTCTTCCAACCACGCAGAGTGCACCCAGACCAATAGCCCACGCGTCGGCAACACCATGAAGTTTTCTTTCGTTTGCACCAAGCCGCCCAGCAGCGGTGAAGGTCAGGTGACATTTACCAGTTCGGAAGCCTACAGCATGAAGATGTCCACGACCGGAACGATGCGCGGCAGCCCTGAAAAGATGGAAATGCAAAATACAGGGCGTTGGCTAGGAGCCGATTGTGGATCGGTCAAGCCCCTCACGCTGCCGAAAAAGCAGTAAGCCAGCAGGTCAGTTGCGCGCGCCAAAAATCGCGCGCCCAACACGAACCATGGTAGTGCCACTGGCAACAGCGGCTTCAAGATCCTCGCTCATACCCATGGATAGCGTGTCCACATCCATTCCGGCTATCTTTAATTGTTCAAAAAGCTCCTTGGCCCTCGTAAATACTGCGCAAGCAGCTATAAAATCAGGAGCAGGCTCAGGCAAGCACATGAGACCGCGCAGACGCAAGCGTGGCAGCGCTGCCACCGCCGCCGCAAGTTCATGCGCCTGCTCAGGGGCAACACCTGACTTGTTAGCGCCTCCATCCACGTTAACCTGAATGCAAACCTGCAATGGTGCTAGGTGCAAGGGCCTTTGCTCACTCAGCCTTTGTGCAATTTTCAGGCGATCTATGGTTTGCACCCAGTCGAAATGCTCGGCCACCAACCGGGTCTTGTTGCTCTGGATGGGCCCGATACAGTGCCACTGCAATTGCAATGCGCGCAGTGCACTGATTTTCTCGACACCCTCCTGAATATAGTTTTCGCCAAACGCTGCTTGCCCTGCGGCATTTGCAGCCTTTATCGCTTCAACGCCGAAAGTCTTGGAAACTGTCAGCAGCTGCACAGAATTGGGCTGCCGCCCAGCAGTGTTGCAAGCGCGGTCAATACGTTGGTGAATCCCTTGGAGATTGGCTGCAATCATGGTCATAATCTCCCAAGCGTAACAAACATAGACCTTACACAAAGAGGAAACCGTGGACATTACCCAACTGCTGGCGTTTAGCGTCAAGAACAAAGCATCTGATTTGCACCTTTCCGCGGGCCTTCCCCCCATGATTCGAGTACACGGGGATGTGCGCCGGATCAACGTGGAAGCGCTTGACCACAAACAAGTGCACGGCATGGTCTACGACATCATGAATGATGGTCAGCGCAAGCATTTTGAAGAATTTTTGGAAATTGACTTTTCGTTTGAAATTGACGGATTGGCGCGCTTTCGGGTCAATGCCTTCAATCACAACCGAGGCGCTGGAGCAGTTTTTCGAACCATTCCCAGCAAAATCCTTTCGCTCGAACAACTCAACGCACCCAAGATCTTTGGTGAACTAGCGCTGAAACCCCGCGGAATGGTGTTGGTAACCGGCCCTACAGGCTCAGGCAAATCCACCACATTGGCCGCCATGGTCAATTACCTCAATGAGACCGAATTTGGCCACATCCTGACCGTAGAAGACCCCATCGAGTTTGTGCATGAGTCCAAGAAGTGCCTGGTCAACCAACGCGAAGTGGGGCCACACACGTTGTCGTTTGCGGCAGCGCTGCGATCAGCCCTTCGTGAAGACCCGGACTGTATATTGGTTGGGGAAATGCGCGACTTGGAAACAATCCGCCTAGCCATGACCGCTGCAGAAACCGGACATTTGGTCTTTGGCACCCTGCACACCTCCAGTGCTGCCAAAACTATCGACCGGATCATTGACGTATTCCCTGCCGATGAAAAAGAAATGGTTCGGGCCATGTTGTCCGAGTCCTTGCAGGCCGTGATTTCGCAAACACTCTGCAAGACAAAAGATGGGCAAGGCCGAGTTGCAGCGCACGAGATCATGTTGGGAACCAGTGCGATTCGCAACCTGATTCGTGAAGCGAAGGTAGCGCAGATGTACTCGTCCATCCAGACGGGCAACAGCGTGGGAATGAAGACGCTGGACCAAGACTTGACCGACCTGGTAAAGCGAAACGTGATCAGTGCTGCGGAAGCCCGCGGCAAGGCCAAAATACCGGAAAATTTTCCGGGCTAAAGATGCTCACCACAGGCATGCACAGCCTGTGTTTCTCGACAAGCGAAGTAGAAAAGGAGGTGTTCCATGGAACGCGATCAAGCCACGAAATTTATCAACGATTTGCTCAAACTCATGGTGGGGCGAAACGGCAGCGATCTGTTCATTACCGGTGACTTCCCCCCCGCGATCAAGGTCGATGGCAAGGTAACGAAAGTATCGCCGCAGGCACTCAATGCGGTGCACACGCTATCGCTCGCCCGATCGATCATGAACGACAAGCAGGTCGCCGATTTCGAGCGCACCAAGGAAAGCAATTTCGCCATATCCCCTGCCGGAATCGGGCGCTTCCGGGTCAACGCATTCATTCAGCAGGGCAAGGTTGGCATGGTGTTGCGTACGATCCCCAACGTATTGCCAACAATTGATGGATTGGGTGTTCCGCAGGTTTTAAAGGAAATCGCCTCGGCCAAGCGCGGCCTCTGCATCCTGGTGGGTGCCACCGGTTCGGGTAAGTCCACCACACTGGCAGCCATGGTGGATTGGAGAAACGAGAACTCCTACGGTCACATCATTACGATCGAGGACCCCGTCGAATTTGTGCATATGCACAAGAACTGCGTAGTGACCCAGCGAGAAGTCGGTTTGGATACAGACAGCTGGGAAGCAGCCCTCAAAAACACGCTGCGCCAGGCTCCCGATGTCATCCTCATGGGTGAAATACGCGATCGGGAGACCATGGAACATGCCGTGGCCTTTGCAGAGACCGGCCATTTGTGTCTGGCCACGCTGCATGCCAACAGCGCCAACCAGGCCTTGGATCGCATTATCAATTTCTTCCCAGAAGAGCGTCGTGCGCAATTGTTAATGGACCTTTCGCTCAACCTCAAGGCGCTTGTTTCGCAACGTCTCATACCCAAGCAAGACGGCAAGGGCCGTGTGGCTGCCGTAGAGATCATGATCAACTCACCGTTGATTTCAGATCTGATCTTCAAAGGGGAAGTCGCAGAAATCAAAGAAATCATGAAAAAGAGCCGTCAGGCTGGCATGCAAACGTTTGACCAAGCGTTGTTTGACATGTACGAGAAGAACTGGATTACTTTTGAGGATGCGCTGCGCAATGCAGACTCATTGAACGATCTGCGTCTGCAAATCAAGCTCAACAGCCAGCGCGCCAAATCCAGCGACCTGAGCGCAGGAACCGAAAACTTCGCCATCATTTGACCATGCTGAGTACCAACGCCAAAGACTATGCACCCAGCCCCAGCGCGCGGATTGCCTTCCTTGGGCTGGGCGTCATGGGTTATCCCATGGCCGGCCACCTTGCGTTGGCTGGTCACCAAGTGACCGTGTATAACCGTACGGTTACAAAATCGACGGCTTGGTGCGGTGAGTTCGGCGTCACGTCGGTTGGAGCTTCGACGCACAGGCACGCGGCGACGCCCCACCACGCCGTGCAAGACGCGGATTTTGTGTTTTGTTGTGTTGGCAACGATGACGACCTGCGAAACGTGGTGTTGGGGCCGGAGGGTGCTTTTTCTGGCATGAAAGCCGGTGCCATTTTTGTAGACCACACCACGGCGTCTGCCACCATCGCAAGAGAGCTGCATGCTGTGGCGCTTGATCGTGGATTGCATTTTGTAGATGCACCTGTTTCAGGCGGTCAGGCAGGCGCACAAAACGGCATGCTCACCGTAATGTGTGGTGGAAGCAAGGCTGCATTCGAGGCTGTCAAACCTGTGGCAATGGCTTATTCCCGGGCATTTACGCATCTGGGAGAAAGCGGTTCTGGACAACTGGCAAAAATGGTGAACCAGATATGTATTGCCGGCCTCGTTCAAGGTTTGAGCGAAGCCATTGCGTTCGGCCACAACGCAGGGCTCGACATGAACGCGGTACTTGAGGTCATTGGAAAAGGTGCTGCCCAAAGCTGGCAACTCGACAATCGTGGCAAAACGATGGTGGCCGACAAGTTCGATTTTGGTTTTGCAGTCGACTGGATGCGCAAGGACCTGGGGCTGGTTTTAGACGAAGCCAAACGCAATGGAGCACGTTTGCCAGTTACAGCCCTGGTCGACCAGTTTTATGCCGATGTACAACACATGGGCGGAAGCCGCTGGGATACTTCCAGCCTGATCAAACGATTGAAGTAACTGCGAATTAAGACGCTAAGGTTTAGCAACTTCTGGCGCGTCGGTCGTGGTCGTCAATCGCTTTAATTCTTCTTCACTGATGGTTTCCAGAATGCGCACGACTTTCTGGACGCCTGTGGTCGCGCTAATGACTTCGGTAGCGCGCGTAGCCTCCCTCGTCGTGACTCGACCCATCATGTAGACAGTGCCGCGTTCGGTAGTGATCTTGAAAGCATTGACATAGAGATCTTTTGCGTCCAATAGTGCCGCTTTCACGCGACCACTGACCAATGAATCGGATGACCGCTGCGCAAATGTCGAATTTCCCAGAACCGCAAGCTCATTGACGACATGGCGGACGTTGTCAACACCCAGTACGATTTGTTCAGCCAATTGCTTATCTTGTGCTGACGGCACTTCGCCAGTAATGACAACTTGACGGTTATAGCTCGTGATATTGATGTGCGCACGATCACCCATATTCTCGCGAATGCGGCTGGCTGACCGAAGTTCGATGCCCTCATCTTCAACAACCGTCCCGGTTGTACGTCGGTCAGTGGCCACCATACCAGTCACCACGGCCCCGCCCATCACAAGGGGGAAGCAGGCAGACAACATGCTCAAGTTAACGACTACCAGAGCTGCGGTCATGCTGGCACGCTTAAAGGATTTGATCATTTGAATGGTTCCTGTTCGCCCAAAAGCTGAGCATCTACCGCATCACATATGCAATGCAATGCCAATATGTGTACTTCTTGAATTCGTGCCGTGCGGTCGTGTGGCACACAAATGTGAACGTCGGTGTCCCGCAACATGTGCGCCATCTTGCCACCACCACGTCCAGTCAGCCCGACCACAACCATCTCGCGTGCGTGTGCAGCTTCAATGGCCGCCAGTACATTGTCTGAGTTACCACTGGTCGAGATAGCTAGCAGCACATCACCAGGCGCACCGAGTGCGCGGACCTGGCGGGAAAATATAGCCTTGAAATCATAGTCGTTGGCGATTGCCGTGATGATGGAGCTGTCAGTTGTCAGGGCAATGGCACCCAACTCCGGACGCTCACGCTCGAAGCGACCTACAAACTCAGCTGCGAAATGCTGTGCATCGGCTGCAGATCCGCCGTTTCCACAGGCCAACACCTTGCCGCCACTGGTTACGCAGGTCAACATGGCCTGCACCGCAGCCGCAATCGGCTTGCTCAAAACCAACGCCGCCTGGTATTTGAGGTCGGCGCTATCAATAAAGTGTTGTTGTATTCGTTGTTCCAGCATGAAGGGCGATGATAACGCGACGGCAATGTAGTTGGTCCTGCAATGCCTCCTATTGGGCGTCAAATGCTGCCTGCAGCCACTCCACCGCACCTGACTCTACGGTCACTACATCAAAGCGGCACGGGGGAAGCTCCCGCAAGGTCATCAAGTAATAGCGTGCAGCAAAAATGATTCTGCGCTGTTTAACGCGCCCCACGCTGGCAGCTGCCCCTCCGTGCGCCGATGAACTCCGTTTGCGCACTTCGACAAAGACCGTTGTCCCATCTGGTGCACGCATGATCAAATCGATTTCACCACCGCCTCGCCCGGGAGTCCGATAATTGCGTTGAATCAGCCGCAATCCCCGCTCCTGCAAATACTGCAGGGCATCGTCTTCCGCACTGTCGCCCAACTGCTTGGTCGTCCTCGGAGGTAAACCACGGTTTGAGTTTGATAAAAGGAATCCCATGTGAGCGCGTTATTTTCTATAGCCCGTTCAGCGTCGGCTGAGGCCGCTTCTGAACAACATTATCCGCAAGGAACGCTCTACGTGGTGGCGACACCCATTGGCAATCTGGCAGACATCAGCCTGCGTGCTTTGTATGTGCTGGATCTTGTCGACGCAATTGCTTGTGAAGACACACGCCACACACAGTCCATGTTGCGGGCATACGGAATCGATAAGGGCACTGACAAACTCATCGCTGTCCACCAGCACAATGAGTCGCACAGCGCATTAGGCATATTGGATCTATTGCGTCAAGGCCAGCGTATAGCCTATGTAAGTGACGCGGGAACGCCAGGAATCAGCGACCCAGGGGCACGCCTTGTTGCAGCCGTGCGCCAACACAATCTGCGCATCATTCCACTGCCAGGTGCCAGCAGTATTACCACGCTGCTTTCAGTCGCTGGACTGGCCCATGACGACGCCTGCGGATTTGTTTTTGCGGGCTTTTTGGCACCCAAGGCCACTGAGCGCGAGAGAGCGATTCTTGCTTTGGGCTTGGAGGAACGCGCAGTCATCCTGCTTGAGTCGCCGCATCGCATCGAAGCGCTTGCACTGGCACTGGCTGTGCTTGGAAGCCGCCAAATTACGATTGGGCGGGAGTTGACGAAACAATTTGAAGAAATTTCCACGGTCAACGCGCAAGATATGTCCGCGTGGCTGGCAGCGGATACCAATCGCCGCCGCGGAGAATTCGCGCTCGTGCTGCATGGCATGCCTGCCGTTACAGAGACAGGCCAAGGTTCACGCATTCTCAAACTGCTATTGGAGCATTTGCCTTTGAAAACTGCTGTCAAATTGGCAGTTGACATTACAGGTGAGCCACGCAACGTGCTCTACCAAGCCGCACTGGCCATGAAGCCTGTCCACGCTCCTCATGAATCTAAAGAAGCGGACCCACTTTCATAGCCTTGCACACAAGTTTTCAAAACCGTTTTGATGCCATCAATATCGCCTTTCGCAACATAGGCGTGTAAAGCGGACAATTGTTGCGTTAGGTCTTCCCACTGCATGCATTGCTCGTGGGCCTTCATGATTCGAGGGTGGGAAGTTGCGGTCGGATTGTCCCCAATAAGAAGCTCTTCATACAATTTCTCACCGGGGCGCAAACCTGTAATGGTGATTTCAATATCGCCATCCGGTGTCGATTCATCACGCAGCGTCATGCCAGACAGCTCAACCATCCGTTTGGCTAAGTCAATAATGCGGACTGGTTCACCCATATCCAAGACAAATACCTCCCCGCCACTCGCCATCGCACCGGCCTGTAAGACTAGTTGTGCCGCCTCTGGGATTGTCATGAAATAACGCGTGACATCCGGATGGGTCACCGTCAATGGCCCGCCGATTGCCAATTGGCGCCGAAACAAGGGGACTACGCTACCGCTGGAACCCAGCACATTGCCAAAGCGGACCATGCTAAAACATGTTGTACCGTTTGGGCTTTCTCGAGCTGCCAATGCTTGTAGCACAAGCTCTGCCATCCGCTTGCTGGCACCCATGACATTAGTCGGCCGAACAGCTTTGTCGGTCGACACCAATACGAAACTTTTGACTTGCGCCGCCATGGCGGCCTGTGCCATGTGCAAGGTTCCGAAAACATTGTTTTCAATTCCCACTGACGGGTTTGACTCTACGAGGGGCACATGCTTGTACGCTGCAGCGTGGTAGACCGTGTCCGGTCGATACTGTAAGCACACGTCCTGTATTCGCTGGAGATTGGTCACACTGACCAGTAACGGCAAAAGCTCCACACCCAATGCCGATGCAACGCAAAGGCCTTCCAACTCCTGGTGTATGGAATAGAGATTGAATTCACTATGGTCTAACAACAGCAGTTGGCGTGGTCGTTCGACCACAATCTGCCGACACAGTTCTCCGCCAATGCTCCCGCCCGCACCAGTGACCATGACAACCTTGCCAGACAGATTGCGAGCCAGAAGGTCTGTCTGTGGTGGCACTGGATCACGTCCCAACAGATCTTCAATTTCAAGTTCCTTGAAATCTTGTACTGTCACACGCCCACTGGCCAAGTCTGCCCAATCTGGCAATGTACGAATATGAATAGGTACTGTGCGCAGACTTTCGATGATCTCTTTGCGACGCACGCGCGATGCACTGGGCAATGCCAGTAGCAAATCCGTGACGCCCTGCTCCAGTACCAGCTCCCCTACCTGTTTCGGCGAGAACACAGGAACACCATTGACACTGCGCCCCACCTTAGTCGAATCGTCGTCGACAAATCCTATAAGTAATGATTGGGCGCCAATTCCCATCGCAGAAGCCGTTTGAACACCCGCGGTACCTGCACCATAAATCAGAAATCGGCTTTGGTCACGCTGATCCAGTGGACCCAATCCAGCCAGCCAGAAGCGTGCGAATGCACGACTTGCACCCACCAGAAGAAAGAATACCAACGGCTGCAAAATACCTAGGCTGCGTGGAACTCCAATCCACTGCATTGACAATAGCAGTGTCAACAGCACGGCTGCATACACTGCCGTAGCTTTGGCTGTCGCCGTCAGAGCGGCTTGGCCTGTGTATCTAAATATGGCGCGGTACAGGCCAAAGCGGATAAAAACCGGGACAAATAACAGCGGCGTCAACCCATAAACCAGCCATTGCGCGCCCGTGGGCCAATGCAAGGTATCCAGACGCAAGGAAAACGCGATCCACGTCGACAGCATTGCCAATGCAATGTCCAACGCCACAACGACTAGCCGCTTTGTGGATCGCGACCAGCCCAGTACTCTGCTTTGCATTGAACTCCGTTACCTTGCTTCAATCCCGACGTCAGTTGGCAATTGCAAACTCTTCCTTGGTTCTACCCTGCGCAACCAAAGCGGCAAGCCAACGTGGTGTTAAACCACGCCCACTCCACGCTTCTCCATTGGGTCCACGATACTTGGCGGCCACGGCGACACCGGCGCGCTTCTTTTTGCCTCCCGCAGACTTGGCGGTCGACACCGACTTGGCTTTACCACGACCCTTTTTACCAGAGGCGGCCGTTTGAAGGTCCTTAACCGTTATGCCAAATGCCTCCATCTTGGCACGAATTTCCAATACAGTTTTGTCAAACTCGCGACTTTTGATTTCAGAGGCCTGCTTTTGCAATTTCTGAATTTGATTTTGAATATCTACCAAATTACTCATACCAACACTCCTTTTTCATATTAATGCGTAATACCGCTCCGCATGATAACCTTTGACGCAGTCCAAAATAGTATTTGCACGTCAAATCTGAGTGATTGCCGTTTGACATATTCGCAATCCAAAGCGACTTTCTCTGGAATAGGCAATTCATCGCGGCCGTTTATTTGCGCCCAACCCGTCAGGCCGGGCAATACTTGATCAACCCCACACTCCGCGCGCAATGCGATCAAATCATGTTGGTTGTAGAGCGCGGGTCGAGGACCCACAAAACTCATATCACCACGAATAATGCTCCATAGCTGAGGCAACTCATCCAGACTGCTCGTTCGGAGAAAGCTACCGATGGGGGTGAGATAACTATCCGCATTGGTGAGCAAGTGAGTGGCAACAGCAGGCGTTCCCGTGGCCATACTGCGGAACTTTGGCATTTTGAAGATCCGATTATTGCGCCCAACCCTGTCAGACCAATAAAGAACCGGGCCCGTAGACGTCATTTTGACCAACAAGGCAAGAATTGCGCAGGGCAGGACTAAAAGCGCACCGACAAACATGGCAAGGAACAAGTCAAATAATCTTTTTCGCATGGGAGTCAATGTGCAACTTGTCGATGATCTGAACGGTACCAGTCCGCTGTTGCCTGCAATCCGTCCCGCAAGGTAAATGGTGGATACCAAGCCAATTCACGGCAAACTTTGCCGCTATCGACTCGCAACGAACTCAAAAGCCGCTCAAACTCGGCCGTGTGTCCCGTCATATTTCCAAGGATTTGCAATAGGTAGGGCGGGACAGGAAAGAGTCGAGATTTCACACCCAGCGCCCGCGCCAAGCCTCTTAGAAGAGTGTGAGTAGATACGGGTGTTCCGTCGCTCACTAAATAGGTATTGCCATTGGCCGCACGGTGGTATCCGCAGACGATTAGAAAATCCGCCAAATTGCCGACATACAGCAAGTCGCGAAAATTTCGTGTCATTCCCAATGGCAATGGAATGCCCCGGTATACAGCGCCCAACAAACGCAAAAAATTTCCACCCACTCCCGGGCCATAGATGAGCGGCGGCCGCACAGTAACAACTTCAATATCACCCTGCATTTGGATATGATGTAGCGCTTGTTCAGCCTCCCATTTCGACAACGAGTACGGATTGTGCGGATCTGGTACGTCTTGATCAGTAAACTCAAGATGCTCCTGTGTGCTTGGTCCATTCACACCAATCGAGCTCACATTGACCAAGCGCCTCACACCTGCTTCTACAGCGCATTGCGCCAAGCGGACAGTGCCCAGAGTATTGACCCGCCGAAACTCGGCCAATGGATCTTTGGATTTGTCTTTCATGATATGTACGCGCGCCGCCAAATGAACGACAACATCACACCCCTCCAAAGCCCGTTCCCACTGAGTGTCACCATCGACATTGCCAACGACCACGTTTTCCACGCCGTTAGGCAAGATGCAGGGCGACCGAGTGATACCCCGAACGACCATGCCCCGTTTGGCGGCCTCGGCACACAATGCACGCCCTACAAACCCGTTAGCGCCGGTTACAGCAAAGATCGCAGTCATCTCTATCGCCATCCCACGATAGCCAAAGCCAGGCATGACGCAGCAAACCACAACCGATCTACCGGTTTGCGCCTACATTGCCTCGCCTGCATCGCCAAACCTAACATGGCACGACGACCGCCGCATTGCCACTGACACACAAAATCCGAGGCACCAAGCCCTACCAGTTGGGCAATCAGTCTTGCCTGGTTCAACCCCCATCCACTTAAGACCTTGCGCGCACGCCACACCATTGCAGAAATTCCATTGTTGACACCAACTTGATTGTCTCCATGTTGACGGTACATCAAGCTCGGGTACGCATCAATAATCCAGGGGTGATGGTTCGCACGTGCGAACGCGTAAGTAAACCAATCGTGCAAGCCGACTTCTTTCATTTGATTTTGCATATTTCTCACCGCTGCTTGCAATGGTTCGGCAAGCGTCTGACGCATGACAAAGGTACACCCTGGTCCAGCCGATTCGAACAAGAAATCCCATTGCCGCTGCGGAAATGACTTCTTGATATAAGCGGATCTACCAGACTCCCAGAAGGCATAAATATCACTCGAATAGCCGTCAGCATTTGTCTCAGTCAAACAATTTACAGCCCGCTGCAATTTCCCAGGCAGCCAGATATCGTCTTGATCGGCAAATGCCACAAAATCGAAAGTTGATACTTCCACTTCGCGTATGAGACGAAAAAAATTCGGTGCCGCACCACCAAATATCTCTCCGCAAGGTAACAAGACCAACCGACTGTCTGCATGGGCCTTTTGTTCAAACCATTTTTCTGTGCCATCCGATGACTGGTCTATGCTGACAAATACAGTCAGCGCAACCCCTGTTTGACCCAAAATGGAATCTAATTGTTGTGGCAAATAGCGCACGCCATTGAACGCTGCCAGGTACACAGCAACAGTAGGAAGTGGATTTCCCAATTCCGTCACCGCGATCCAACCCGGCGCGAAAGCGACACGATTAACAGGCGCCGCACGTACTTCACCAGTGAATAACCTTGCAACAGCAGCATCTTCAGCAACGACAATTTCTGCAACTCATAGAAATACCTGTAATTTGCAAGCTCAGCCTTTTCCATGCGCCACATGTCGGCACTAAGCCCAGAGACCCCATAGACCGGCTTGTAAACGGCGACCAACTCGACCCGCAGTTTAACGACGCGCAATTTGGAACCTACGATCTCCAGCCACAAACGATGGTCCTCCATGTAACGCGCACCCTCACAGAAACGCTGCGCAATCTCACGTTTCAGCATCACTGATGGCGTAACAAACTGGTGGCGCAGCAACAACACGGTCCAGCCTATGATTTTTGCACCTAATAGCTCCACCGGCCAGGAAGGTAATTCAGTGGTACTTTGTGGCAACTGTCGACACAAGTGCCCACTCATCGCCACCTCTGGGTGGCTCTCCATATAACCCCATTGGATCTCAATCTTTTGCGGGTGCCAGGCGTCGTCCGCATCCAAAAAAGCAATATATGGCTGGGATGCCGCATTCCAACCAGCATTGCGCGCTGTGGCGGCCCCGGCATTGGAGGAAAAAGCAACCACGCGGACCCAATCCCCCAAGCGCCGCTGTATGGAGCGTAGCAACTCTAACGTACCATCTCCGCTGGCATCGTCGATCAAAATCATTTCAGCGGGGCGTCGGGTCTGAGTAACGACGGACGCAACTGCCCGCTCGACAGTTGCAATGCAACGGTAGCACGGCACGACAACGGAAACAGGCGCTATTGCGCCATTTAAAGAAGCGGATGCCAAACCGTTCACGCCGGCAGCTTCTTGAAGAACGAATTGCTTTTGTCCACCATGAGTTCATAGCCTTGATCACAAATCATCTTCTTGATGCGATCCTGAACCAGAGGATCCGCCACGGGCCCCCCCTGTATTTCAACCAACAAGTAGTTTGGCCGCAATGGAGAATCTTTGGCAGAGTCTGCAAAAAACTTGGTTAAAACCTTTTCCTCAAAACCTTCGATATCGAGCTTCATGAAATCCACTTGGGCAACATGGTGGGCTTGCAAAATTTCTGCAAGCGGCTTGCACAGGATCTCTGTGAAATGGTCGCCCGTACCCACAAAACTATGACCGCCACGATTGCCTTTGGTGTTTTTGTAAAACCGCAGCGTGCAGTTTGCATCTGCAACGCCGCCCAAAATGGCAGTGACTTTACCCTGCTGTCGATTCATTTCGATATTTTTTGTGAGAAGCGCATAGTTGTCTGGATCCGCCTCGAGCGCCACAACCGTACCCGCACTACCAAGACAGGAAGCTGCCCACAAAGAATAGGCGCCTATGTTGCTGCCGACGTCGACAAACGTACCACCGCGCGGCAGCAGATCACGCACCAGGGCGCGCTCCCACCGGTCATACAACTGTGGAATGAAAGCCAGGTTCCCGCCCACGACTTCACAGGGGTCAACTTCCATAACAATGTCATTCCAGATGGGCAACACTTGGGTCTTGCCATCACCCCATATGGCCCAAATAGGCTTGATGATCCTGTTGCTGATGCCACTGATTCGCCAAAACGGAGGGAGTCGTCGCGTCATACCCAGAAGGATGCGCAGTAGCAAGGGCGTGTTATTGCTTTTCATTTTTTCGGGTCCGTGGAATGGAGAGTGAACGCCTGACTTCTGCAACGTTCAGGGCAAGAATCAAGGCCGCGTACAGCGACAAACTGGTAAGCACCTGAAGGATCAGTGCAAATAGCCCGTTGAAACCATCTATGCATGCGAGCAACAAGTACATACTCAAGCCGGCAATACTAATCTTCAAAAAATCTGTTGCGGGCCATGACAGGGGCATGACGCGCGCTGCCATCGTTGCACTTGCCAAACACCCCGCCAAAAAGGCGCCCAATGTTGCATAAGCCGCACCAACGATTCCGTACTTTGGAATCCACCACAGATTGAGTAATACATTCAATACCGCAGTCAACAAAGCTGGGGCGATCTGCTGCGCAGTCTTATGGCCCAGTTGAAACACAACGTCAAAGAAATGGATTTTGAATGCGCCGACAAAAACGCCAAATGCGATAACGGGCATCAGCTGAGTGGCCGACGCACGAAACGGCACGCCAAAAGCGACTGCGGAAATATTGCCAGCCAATGCAACGAATAGGACCAATAGGGGAACATTGGTCGCAAATAGTAATGTGCTGTAACGCGCCATGCCGGTGGCTATACTTTTGGAATTATTGGACTCAACGTCTTGGACCAACGCTGGGAATGTGGCCAAATAGAGTGCGGCAACCACAAACCCCATCGTTTGCACGACCAAGTCATAACTGGCCGCATATAGTCCTGCTTGCTCAGCGTCTAGCAAAACAGCAATGAGGAATCTATCGGAAACGTCCACGACCAAGGTCAGCGTCACGGTCAAGGCCAGTGGTAAACCGTATGCCAAAAACTTCCTAAATACGGCTTTATCTACAGGCGAGCTTTTCAATGCCCGCCACCAAGAACGCATCCAGAACAACGGGGTCACGATCGCGCTGAAGATCAATCCGACAAAAATGCCGTGCAGCCCCATAAAAAAATAAAGGACACCACCCACCAAGAGGCCTAGTCCAGCTTTGGAAAAAGAAATGTATCCATACAACGCGGGTTGCATGCTGGCATTGGCAATTCGCAGGTTCAATTCATACCATGCATATGAAAAGACGAGGGGCGGCAGGTACCATAGCCAATGCCTGTTTGGAGACTCTGGCAAACTGAGCATCGCTAAACCCCAAAGCACCAAACTGAATAGCATTGCACGCATAAATCCAACGTGTGTAGTAGCGATCAGCGCAGCATTGCCCTCCAACTCTTGCGTGTAGAACCTTCCAAGACCCTGCGATAGCCATTGAAAAAATATGGCATAGCAAATGCCAAGCGCCGACAAAAGCATGGCATAGATTCCATATTCATCGGGACGCATGATCCTGGTGAAAACCAAAATAGACAGCAACCCCACCACGCCGGCGCCGCTTTTCACAAAGAGGTAATAGAAGCTATGGTTGGTACGCATATTTTTTATGCGACTTCTCGCACAGCAGGCTTGAACCGTAAGGCGCGTTTTTCCAGTGCATGCCACGATAGATATGCTAGACAAAGCGTCACCATTGCGGAAGTCAACAGAGAGGTAAGAAAGCTCCAGGCCAACACTTGACCATAGTGCGCAACCGCTTGTTGAACGGGAAACGCAAAAATGTATACACCATAAGACAAGTCGCCAAGCGGTCGTGTCAGCCTCTCGCCCGCTGCGATAGTACGACCTAGATGAACCAGCACTGCTGCACACACGAGTATTGCCGCCCGGTCGCCACCCCTTGGCCCAAGCAATGCGAATGACAAAAAGGCAACTGCCGCAAGCGCTGCTGTGACCGCCCGACGGTCTGGACTTTGTTTTAACGCATAGCCATACACTGCGCCCCACCAAAACATGGCCACCATTTCCAGGTGCGGGGTAAGAGAAACGCCAATTGCTTGCGGTCCATAAGTCGCAACTGCCACAACACCGACCAGTGCAAGCCCCATGTACCACTCTCGTATGGCCTTGAGTTTGCACAACGCAAGGCCCATTATCGGAACAGTGCAGTAGCACAGAAACTCGACTGGCAGCGTCCAGAGCGATCCATTGACTACCAAGGGAAAATGATTGCTGGTAAACAGACCGGGGAGCGTTTGGGCCGGCACCAGCAAGCCCGTCAACAAATAGGTCCATGTCTGCGCGGAGGCAAAATATTCACCCACCATCAGCACCGAAACTGCTGGCCCAAGCACAAAGACCGACAACAAACACACCAGCCAGAGCGCTGGAAATATGCGCAGCATGCGCCTCCCAAAGAATCGTCCCACATGGGGATCGCGATCCCAACTGGACCAGACCAAGTACCCGCTCAAAAAGAAAAATATCGCGACTCCCGCTCTTCCAACGGTATCCCATCGGATGAACACCGGTTCAGGCAAGCCCAAAACGGCGTACTGGTGGCTGTACAACACCATTAGCGCAGCGACGAGCCGCAACAAGTCCAGCGAATTCTCACCGGCTGGCGTTTTTACAGCATTCGTAGGCACCATTTAGCGGAAGTCCGTGTCACCCGACATCAGCCACCATTTGTCTTTAAAAACATCAGCTCGCCGATCGTCAGTCCAGCAACTCGTGGGAATACTGATGTTGAGTTCGTCTTGCGTGCCACCGCAATTCACAAATCGATATGCATGGTTTTTGGTTATCCAGCAATACAAGGACTTGAACCCCCACAAACCCACCAATCGGCGTGCCTGGTCAATTACTTGTGGCAGATGATCAAGCGGTGCAATCACATCCAGCATTTCGCACGCCTCCCCGTCACGTCGCATGACGAACGCGCCGATCCGTCGCCCCGTGAGTCGAGAAGTCACCAAAAACACTTCATAGTGATTGTGCGGGTGGCAGAAGTAGCGATGCTCCACATAGTCCGCATCGCGCGCACCCACCACACCTTCGCGCAGATCGTTGGCCATGGCTGCCCAAAGCGCATGAATGTGGTCTCTGTCTTTCTCGCTACCGCGTATGACCGATCGCACGCGTGTCCCCCACCTGAAGCTTGGCGCCGAGGGTTCCCACCGCACCGATGCCATCTGACCCACCTCGGAATAGAGCCCCATTTTTTCTGCAACTTGCATCGCACGTGAATTTGGAAATCCGAAACCCAGTGGGCCGTAAATTTCAGCACTCGTCGCCGCCGTCAGCAAAAACGGGCCTTGCCGGGTCATGACGCCGCGCTCCAAAGGATGCACCATCACATCGCAAATTTGAAAGACCCAGTCTGGCCTGCCACATAACATGACGTCACGGTACATGCCGCCATAGTGCGCGATCAACGCACCGTTGCGCGCGGCCACTACTGCATTGCCATGGCCATTGGCATACTTCCAGCTCCACAATTCGCGGCTCAAGGGATGGCCAAAAACCTCCTGGAACAAGGTGGCGATCTCATCGAAATCTGCCTCGCGAACATGTCGAACCTGCCACCGTGTTGTGCCCGACCTTTTAAACGTGCGCTGCACTGTAGCACTTGCACTACTCACTGAACCTGAATCTTCTACCTCAGCGACTGCCACAAAGCCACATCGCAGACCAATTGCTTCAACGTGATCCAACCAGTGCGGCATGCGTGCATCTGCCGTCTGGCCCCCCTTGTTCAACAAGATCACTGTTGCTCCGTCTGCAAGCCAATACGCCAATTGATCCCACAAAGCCAAAGGATGCACTTGTGGAGTCAAGCCGACGACCACCGCGGCGTCAAATCCCCCTGCGTCTGACGCTGGTGCCGGAATATTGACCTGGAAAATTGCTTGCCGGGTGGCCGATGACGGTTGCGCGACAGCATGCTCGTCACACAGCGCGTAGGTGTTGACCGTGTGCCCCATTGTCTGCAATTGCACAAGCACCGCACCGGGTAGATCGCTCAAAAGCAATATCCGCGCTGGCGCTGGTGGTAACAAACCAGCAAGATTAGCGCCAAGCGGTTCATTAACGCTCGAAGAAACAATGGGCACATCTATTGACATTGCCATCCTGCCCACAAAAATAGCCGATTTTAAGGTCTAGGCTGGATCGGGCAATTCACTGTGTTCGTTATCATTGCAGGGGCATGCATGCGTCTTGGTCATGCGCTTCTTTCACTTCCACAGTTTTCCATGCCAATCAATTCCTCTGCAACGCCTACCAGCGCTGACACCCCGCCACGGGTAATGCAACCTGCTACAACGCCGTTGGTGTCGGTTTTGATCCGCAGCATGGACAGGGCGTTTTTATCGGAAGCACTGGACTCTATTGCCCTACAGACCTACCCAAACATCGAAGTGATCGTCGTGGCTGTGCGGCCCGCACATCAGCCGTTGGCAAGCCACTGTGGTCCATTTCCCGTCCGATTAGTGGCCACGAATGCACCCGTACCCCGCAGCGCCGCCGCCAACCGGGCGCTGGCCGCAGCCAAAGGCGACTTGCTGATCTTTTTGGACGATGACGACTGGATGATGCCTGGACACATTGCGCGTCTAGCCCAAGTACTTGACCGACTTCCCCAAGCGCAAGCGGTTTACACCGGGATTGGCTTGGTTGATGGCGCGGGCAAGCCGTTGGGACAGACCTTTGACCTTCCGTTTGACCCCATTCGCCAACTGGCTGGCAACTTGACACCCATTCATGCGGTATTGTTTCGCTCGACCGTACTGGCAGCGGGCTGCCATTTCGATGAAACACTGGACCAGTTGGAAGACTGGGACTTTTGGCTACAGCTTTCAAAGCTCGCACCCATGGTCCACCTACCTGGTGTCAGCGCGGTCTATCGCATCCACGAAAGCTCGGGTGTCCACCATGATTCCGGGCCCCAAGGTGCTTCTGCCGGTCGCATTTATGCCAAATGGGAATCCCAGTGGACACCCCGGCAACTTGGACAGTTGATGCAACGGGTTTGGGCCTATCCGGAATTGGAGGCACGCATTGCCGAGACCCAAGCGCAGGTATTGGCAACCAAACGTGAGCTCGCCACAAGCCAGGCAACCGCTGCAGCGTGTATTGGGCAGCAAAATGCCACGATGCAGCAACTGGCCAATAACATGGCGCTTTTAATTGCGCAGCAAAAATCGCAAGTGGAAGCTTTGATGTCGGACTTGCAAATGACCAGGGCACATCTTGCGGCCATCGAAGCTGACCGCCAGACATTGATCAGCGAACGCTTGACCATGATCCACAGCAGTAGCTGGAAGCTCACCCGACCCCTACGCTGGCTGGGCAACGGTTTGAAGCGCAGCCCCCTGCAGCGTCTGCTGGCCCCAAATGTGCAGCCACCTCTCCCAGCCCCTGCTGCGATTGCGTCGGAGACCGTCCCAGATGCCATTGCGCCCCACGACCCTTATATTGACTGGTTGCGGTGGGAAAGTACCCATAGAGCCGCCGAGCGTACACGTTTACTCGCCGATGTTCAGTCCTGCAAAGACAGGGGCATTGCAGCGCCCGTGATTGCCGTGGTGATGCCCTGTTACAACCCGCCAATCGATTTGCTCAATGCGGCCATCCAGTCGGTCGTCGCGCAAAGTTGGACCGACTGGACGTTGCATATTGCGGATGACGCCTCTACTAAACCCGACGTTCGGCAGGTACTCAACGACTGGGCGGGACAAGACGCACGGATTGTTGTCAGCTTTGCCGAGGTCAACGGACACATATCTAAAACTAGCAATCTGGCACTGTCAACCGTGCAGGCACCTTTTTTCGCGCTGCTGGATCAAGACGATCTGCTGGCGGAAGACGCGTTACTACATGTAGCTGTGCAAGTGATGCAGCAGCCGCTGGTTGCCATCATCTATTCCGATGAGGACAAAATTGACACGGAGGGAAATCGTTCTGCCCCTTATTTCAAACCCGATTTCAATCGCGATCTATTGTTGGGACAAAACACCGTCAGCCACTTGGGTACATACTCAACAGCATTGGTTCGGTCTGTTGGCGGTTTTCGTGAGGGATATGAGGGCTCTCAAGACCATGATCTGGCCTTACGCTGCATTGAGCATTTACGCCCTGATCAGGTCCTACATATTCCCCGGGTGCTGTACCACTGGCGAGTCCACGCCGGCAGTACAGCTGCGAGTGTCGATGAAAAGCCCTACGCGCTGATTGCTGGTATGGCTGCCATTCAAGACCATCTGGATCGGACCGAACCGGGAACACAGGTATCGATGATTGAGGGGCTGAATTTCTACAGAGTTCGATTTCCAGTTCCTCAACAACAACCAACTGTTGCTGTCATAGTACCTACGCGAAACGGCTTGTCAGTCTTAAAACCTTGTATTGAAGGCTTGCTACACGGCACGGACTACGCCGCCATGCAAATAGTGATTATTGACAATGGATCCGATGACCCTGAGACCCTCGCACAACTGGAAGCCTGGGCAAACGACTCTCGTGTGACCGTACGGCGAGACACTCGACCGTTCAATTACTCCGCTTTAAACAACGCAGCGGTCGCAGAGGTAAATTGTGAATTTGTTCTCTTGCTCAACAACGACATCTCCATGATCCATCGGGATTGGCTGCAAGAGATGGTGAGTCAGGGACTGCGCAAGGGTGTGGGTGCCGTGGGGGCGGCGCTGTGGTATCCAAATGACACACTACAACACGGCGGTGTCATCCTAGGCGTTGGAGGGGTGGCCAATCATGCTTACAAAGGGAGTACAAACGGTCATACTGGGTACTTTGGACGGGCCCGATTACTGCAAAGTTTAACGGCCGTCACTGCCGCATGTCTGCTGGTACGCAAAGACCTCTACCAGGCAGTTGGCGGACTGAATGAACGCGATCTGTCCGTTGCTTTTAATGATGTAGATTTTTGTATCCGGCTTACACGCGCTGGCTATCGCACAATCTGGACACCGTTTGCCCAGCTGTACCACCATGAGTCAGTTTCACGCGGCAGCGATCAAACCCCCGACAAAATCGCGCGCTTCCAGTCCGAAGTGCATTACATGATGAACACGTGGGGAGAAGACTTGTTGTATGACCCCGCCTACAACCCCAACCTAACTTTGGACACAGCGGACTTTGCCATTGCAATCGAACCGAGACCATGGCCTCGGTTAACCAAGGGGCCTTCAAACAAAAAGTCACTATAGCCCTCGGTCAACATGCGTAGACCGCTATGAAAAACGTAGCGCAACGCCACTTAGAGGGGCATAGGTCAGCAAGCATTTGATTTGCCTCTTTCATCTAGCATGAGGATCGAATACTCGCTTCAATTCAGAAAAGTAATAACTGGGGGCAGTTGACGTTTCTTTTTCAGTGATTTGGCGCTTGTTGGGAACTGAAAATTCGGAGGCACTTGGAGGAATCATCATGTCGCCATCCACCGTCCAATCTTCAGCATCTCCAGCCGCTGGCAGTAGCGCGCACGCACCACCAAAGGCGATGTCGCAAGCGATCACCAATACATTCGCCGCGACCTTAGACAGTGTTGGAAATGGCACGCCGTACACGGACGATGACGTCAAGAAGTTCTTTGCAAGCAAACCAGATCAGCAGCAAATCGCGGACAGGGCCGCAGCGCTCGGACTGACTGAAGACCAAATTGCTACTGCTATGCGTGTCGGCGGATATGGCGGGAGTGACGAAGCCGCTCTAAAGACCGAGATCGAGCACTTTGTCGCCACCGCGAATAGCGGCTATGCCTGGGGTACCAACGGTTCGCTGACGACGACAAAAGCACAGTCCCACGCAACAGGCAGTGATGAAAAGGCAATGCCTTTGGCGGAGGATATCAAAGCCTTCTATGCCACAAAGCCAACCGAGCAGCAGGTGGTTGCCAAGGTAAAAGCGTTGGGCCTCAATGCGGCGCAAATGGTTCGATTTGAAGTAACCGGCGAGGGAATGAACCTGTCGCGAGTCAGCGCGCATGTGTTGGAGTCACGGTATGTGGAGGCGGCCAACAAGCTGGGGACCGACATCGGCGGCGGCAAGAACGGCGGGTGGACATCGTATTTCTCCCCCACACTAGGCCGCGCCATTACCAAAAGCGAAATCCAACGCTTCTTTGCAAATAACCCCACACAGGCGCAAATATTTCAGAAAGCAGCTGATCTGGGGATTGGCGTAGCGGCCGTCAACAACATGATGGTCGGGGCTGGCATCACCAAACCAGAGGACGCGAACAAGGCTTATGGAAGAATGGACTTTGCGTTGTACCAAGGAGATAGTGGCTACAGCCTGGATCAATATGGACACATTGTTCCGGGCGGTGGGCACACCTTTGTCTTGGATGCAGACGGCGCAAGTGGCTCTTGGCAAGCTAGAACACCGTCTAGCGGTTCCGTCAATACAACAGCTTAACCGGCCACAAACCGGGCCAACTCAGCCCGCACCGAACCCAAGACTTTCGCCCATTCACGATCACTGTCTTGCCGGTACAGCCTGACCGACGGATACCACGGACTGTCTTCACGATCCAACAACCAGCGCCAATCGGGCACGTAAGGCAGCAGCACCCACGTGGGCTTACCGAGCGCGCCACTCAAATGCGCCACACTCGTGTCAACGCTGATGACGAGGTCCATCAGTTCGCACAGTGCAGCCGTGTCGCCAAAGTCCTGAATTGCGTCACCAAATTGGCGTATATTGCCGAGCGCTTCCAGCGTAAGCTGATCCGACTGTCGCACTTCTTTTTGTAGACTGATGTATTCGAAGGTATATGGCAACTGCGATGCAAACACTGACAAGTCAATACTGCGGTTGTGGTCATTTGCATGATTTGCATTGCCACTCCAAGCAACTCCCACTCGTGGTTTGACTTTTGTGCCAAGACGTTGCTGCCATTGGGTCACTTTCCCAATATCACTGCGAAGATAAGCTGGAGAAGCCGGGATCGACGACGCATCCGTTTTGAACGCCAACGGCAAGGAAAGCAAAGGACAATGGAAATCAAATTCTGGTATTGTCTGGCCAGTAACGACCAACGCGATTTCACCATCAAGTCCGCTGAACAATCCCAACAGAGGTTTGGGAATTTCCAGAATGACGCGAGCACCCAGCGCCGCAACCATTTCGGCAAAACGACTAAATTGAATCGTGTCGCCAAACCCTTGCTCGCTGTGTAGCAGGACCGTCTTCCCGGTTAACGCTTCGATACCAAGCCAGAGGGGCTGTTCAAAGTTTCGGACACGGTTTTTACTCTTGTCAGTCTTCCAGCGCCATTCGTACAACAGCCAACCTTGCCCAAAGTCACCCGCCAACAACAGTGTCAACGACTTATTGAAATGGGCCTGTGCGCAAGTTGGGTCTATAGCCGTAGCCTGGTCATAACTCGCAATCGCGGCATCGAACTGCCTCCGTTCGTGGAACGCCAAACCTCGGTTGTAATACGCGGCGACGAAGGCGGGCCTGAGGGCGATGGCTTTGTCGTAGCTGGCCACAGCTTCTTTCAGCCGTTTCAGAGCATGCAAGGTGATGCCACGATTGGAGTAGGCATCAGCGAAGCCGGGTTGGGCCGCAATCGCCTTATTGTGACTTTCTAACGCGGGTACCAGCCGCCCTACTTCATGCAATGCCAGGCCCCGACCGGTGTAAGCCTTTGCATAGGCGGGGTTTATACCAATCGCCTTGTCATAACTGGCAATGGCCGCCTCATATTGCTGGACCCCAACTAACGCAGCGCCCCGATTGCAAAGGGCCTCGGCATACTCCGGCTTGAGAGCAAGTGCTTTTTCGCAACTGACAAGTGCCGCCTCAAACTGCCGCAACTCTAGTAGCGCCGCAGCCAAATTGCAGTGAACCAACGGGTCGGAGGCGGAGATCGCAATTGCCTGCTTGTAACTGGCTACAGCATGCGCAAAACGGGTGAGTGCCTGCAAAGCAAATCCGCGATTGGCGTGTGCTTGCGAGAAATCTGGCTTGAGACCTATGGCTTTGTCGTACGCGTCAACAGCTGCTTCAAGCTTTCCAAGTTGTTGAAAACAGTTTCCCAAATAAAATTGAAGCTCTGCATTGTCTGGAATGACGTTGATTGCCCTTGCGAACAGGTCAGCCGCGACTTGAAATCTTCCCGACTGCGCGTGCAACAGCCCCAGAAAATATAGCGCCTGCACATGCTGCGGCTGCGCCTTCAGCACAGCTTCATACAGGGCCAGTGCTTGCTGAAGCTGGCCTCTTTGGTGTTGCACATGCGCTTCGTTGAAGGTGGCTTGGATTTGCTCTTGCAATCGCTCCACGGGTACCAATGGGGTTGCACCCTTCTGGTTAACTGAAGTCATGGTATTTTGAGCCTAATGACCGACACGGTCAGCATTGCCGACTGAAACATCCGCAAGCCATTACTGTTACCCTAACAAGCATTCTGCCAGCCATTTAAAACTGTCTGAATCTCTGGCAAATCAACCTTTGCTTCTAACTCTTTCGGGGCACACAACATATTTACCGAAATAATACCCTCGAACAAGTTTCCGTTGTCGCCTCGAAAATTATTGGAATTGAACATATCGGGCAAATGCCACCACAACCTGTTACCAAATGACATGATTAAAGCAAGGGTCTGAGGCGTTCAATCGTATTGTGGGCACCTTCCAAAACCTCGCACTCCATTCCTTCCACATCCACTTTAATCAAGCGGCATCGATTCAAATCCAGACTATCAATCGTTTGAATCGGAACATTTTCACCTGTATCGAATTGTCCAAGTCTGAAACTGTCGAAATTGAGTCCTTTGGTTGGGTTAAGAATTGGAACCTTAATAGAGCCGAGCAATGCACCCAGTCCGGCATGCACCGCCGTCACGTTTGAGAGTGAATTGATCACTGCATTGGCCACCAGCACCCGATAAACCAACCGTTGTGGCTCAAAAGCGAAGACACATCCAACATCACCTACGATTTGTGCAATGGCCACAGTATGCGTACCAAAATTGCCCCCCGCTTCAATAACGACATAGCCTGACTGCAGCACCTTTCGAAACATTTCCACTTCTCCTTCGGAGAATTCACCATACTTTGCAATGAACCACCAACGTACTGACCCCTACTGTGGTAAAGCATCCAACCATAACGGCACTTCGAGAGGGTATCGAATCCGCTAGCAATGTGCTGCAGTTCAGCTGTATTTGCAATAGCCCGTCCGCTCTGGTCTGGCGCAGGCAGTGTGAAATGAAAATTTATTATATTTTTGTTTTCGACCATTTGATCTACCAATTTGTAAAAATTCAAAAAAGCTAAATCTGGCAGGTCAATGCTTAGATTCCGGCCTATCACCAGGGTGAATACTTTTTAATTCTTCCGCTAACTTAACCAATGCGCCCGACCAGTCGCCTCGGACTTTTTGTCGATACAACCGTACAGTCGGATACCAAGGGCTGTCATCCCTTCCTAGGAGCCAACGCCAATCAGGCACGAATGGGATTAAGACCAAGGTTGGAATGCCCAGTGCACCCGCCAAATGCGCCACGCTAGTGTCAACGGTTACCACCCCATCCAAGTTTGCGCATACTGCCGCCGTGTCTGCAAAATCTTGAAAAGACTTACTGCCTTTGAAGATATTCGGATGTGCTGACAATGCCTCTTGGTCGTCGCGATTCACTTCCACTTGCAAACAAACGTAATTGCAGTTTTGGGGCAATACAGATAGGAGAGTTTTTAAGTTAATACTCCGATTGCGGTCATTGAAGTGCTCAGGATTTCCTCTCCAGACCAAGCCAATGTGCGGCTTTGTGTCATCAGGTATTCGCTCGCCCCATGGTTGATTATTCTCCAAGGGCGCATGCAAATATGCCCTGTACGATGGGATAGTTTCCAACGTCGTGCCAAACGCCATTGGGAGACTACCCATTGGGCAGTAGTAGTCGCACTCAGGCGGTTGCTCGTCATACCCTATTACGTTGATTGTGTTAGACAGCGTCTGGAGTAGTTTTTTTAGCGTCCTTGGTACTTGCAGGACGACTTTCGCACCCAATTGCTGCAGCATTAGTCCATACCGACAAAATTGAATGGAGTCACCCAAACCTTGTTCAGCAAAAATTAAGATCTGCTTGTCTGCAATGGGTTCTTGACCAGTCCACCTGATTCCTGAAACCTCTTTTTGCGCCATTTGATGGGCCTTCACGCCCCAACGAGATTCGCACAAAACCCATCCCGTGGCATAGTCGCCTAACAGGAGCGCCAAGGCTCCTCGGTTCCAAGTGGCATCTGGATAACCAGGAGCCAAAGTAAGTGCATGGTCATAGGATTCGATCGCCTTGTCAAACTCGCCCAGTTGCTCCTGAATTGCACCCAAGTTGCAATACGCCATGTGATACGTGGGTCGCAATTCGATCGCGCGCAAGTAGCTTGCAATAGCCAATTCCAACTGCGCGACATCTTTGTAAATGTTGCCAAGGTTCAAATGACATGCAGCATTTGTGGGCGAAAGTTTGATTGCCTGCTGAATATATTGCAGCGCTAACTGCGAATTACCCAGTGCTCCTTCGGCAACCCCTAAAAAATGCAGTGCATCCAAATGCTCAGGACGGTATCGTAGAACCTCGGCATACAAACTCCTTGCCAATGGCAAGTCGCCCGTTTGGTGTGCCCCAAGCGCACGACGAAAGATGTCGTCTGGATTGGGCGTCAAGCGATATTTGAAGTGAATGGGAGTAAACACGGCTATTAGCGATATAGGCCACTCCGAGAAGGGCTAAGCAATACTCTTCATCTCGACTGGGCTGGTCGTCGGGCTATTGTTGAATTGTACGAAACGCATGGGGAGTGTCGAACAAGCTGTTAGCATAGTGGGTTACGCAGAAGCTTGCCACGTGAACGTGCGAAGCATCGCATCTCTTAGCACGCTGGTGAAGGCAGTTTCTAAGATCCCTTGAATTTGTTAGCGTTGTTTGCATGAGCACTGACTCTCCAATTTTTGTTACCCGACCGTATCTCCCGCCTTTGGAAGAGTTTATTCCGTACCTGGAGCAAATCTGGACGACCAGGCTATTGACCAACGGCGGCCCCTTCCACCAGCAGTTGGAGACAGCGTTGTGCGAATATTTAGGGGTTGAGTATCTGTCGCTATTCACCAACGGCACTTTAGCATTGGTCACTGCGCTTCAGGCTTTGCGGATAACAGGTGAAGTAATCACTACCCCATATTCGTTTGTTGCCACCGCACATTCTCTGATGTGGAACGGCATTAAGCCGGTCTTCGTCGACATTGACCCTGTCACGCTTAACCTAGACCCCGAACAAATTGAAGCGGCCATCACACCACAGACCAGAGCCATTCTTCCTGTGCACGTGTACGGAACACCGTGTGACGTAAAACGAATAGATGAAATAGCTCAACGCAACGAACTAAAAGTTATCTATGATGCCGCACATGCGTTTGGTGCGACTGATACTGGCGGTTCTGTTTTGCGCCACGGCGATCTTTCGGTGCTGAGTTTCCATGCAACAAAGGTTTTCAACACATTCGAGGGTGGTGCCATCGTTTGCCATGACCTTCAGACAAAACAGCATATTGACGACCTCAAAAATTTTGGGTTTGTGAATGAAACAGAGGTGGTAGCCCCGGGCATCAATGGCAAGATGAGCGAGGTGCAGTCAGCTATGGGGCTACTACAGATAAAACACATGCCACGCGTGATTGACAAGCGCGCGCAGGTCGACAATTGGTACCGGAAGGGATTATCCGGAGTACTTGGCATCGATTGCGTAGCAATTCCGGCCGGCATTCAGAGGAACTTCTCGTACTTCCCGATCCTTATTCAACCGCCTTATGCAGCTTCGCGCGATGACCTGTACTTGAAACTTAAAGAACACGGCATACACACTCGGCGCTATTTTTATCCACTGATCAGCGCTTTCCCGATGTACCGGGAGTTTCCATCCTCGAGCGAAAGCCACTTGCCTATCGCAACAGACATCGCAAATAAGGTACTCTGCTTACCTATTTATCCCGAACTAAACCTTTCGACAGTCGAGCGCATCGTGGGCTGCATTCGGTCCTTGGGAACTTGATCGCCTCTTCAATCGCTTGCTGATATGCTATTGGTCATTCTCCAAGTGCTTGGGCACGAATACTCCGAGATAGCACATTTTCATTAAATCCTCAAAGTTAAGCATATGCAACAACTCAAGCAATTAGTCGCTCGTGCTCTGAACGTCCCAGCAATAGTTGTTCTGGACACAAGCTCCATGGAAGATACGGACGCTTGGGACTCGTTGGCGCACATGGATGTCATCCTTACCATTGAGCAACACTACAGCATTAACCTGGAAGGCGACGAAATTGCTGATATGCAGTCGATCCAGACGATTGCGAACATTCTCAAAGCTAAGGGATTGGCAATCGAATGAATCTCCAAGACGCAGTCGCTGTCGTAACAGGTGGTGCGCAAAACATCGGCCTCGGCATTGCTCAGGAGTTGGTTACTCGGGGGTGCCGGGTGGTCATTCTGGATACAGGCCCGCTTGCTCCGGAACACTCCGGGAACGCAAACCCGACTGGCTGGACCTGTGATGTTGCTAACCCGGACGAAGTCAAGCACGCGCTGGATCGGCTGAAGGAGTTATATGGGCGCCTAGACTTGGTCGTCAATGCCGCTGGCTGGATTTATAGCAGTCCCGTTTTCAACCTCATGAACAAAACCGCAGGCCTGCACGACCACGCTGCTTGGCACAAGGTCATACGCGCCAATTTGACAACAACCTTCGTGATGGGCAGCCATGCCATCGAGTGGATGGCAAAGTCCAGAACAAAAGGACTCATTGTCAACATCAGCTCCGTGGCGGCCGCTGGCAATGCAGGACAGAGTGCCTACTCGGCAGCAAAGGCCGGCGTCAATGCGCTCACAGTCACCTGGTCCAAGGAACTTGGTGCTTTGGGCATCCGTTGTGTGGCGATTGCTCCAGGGTTCATCGACACACCCACCACACATGGCGCCATGACGGACGATCGGCTCAGAGCCTGGGTGGCCAAGGTACCTCTGCGGCGTTTGGGGCAAATCAAAGACATCGCACAGGCTGTTGTTTTCGCAGCAGAAAACGACTATGTCAATGGAACCGTGCTGGAGATCAACGGGGGGCTTACGCTCTAGCTAGCACCCTGTGTGCGGATGAACTGAGCAAGAGATTTGCGATCCACCTTGCCGTTTGCGTTCTTGGGCAGGACTTCCAGAGTCGTGATTGCTGCAGGAATCATGTAGTCCGGCAAACTATTTTTCAACGAGGCACGCATTGCCTGTCCATCGGGGAAAGGCCCTTCTCCAGCAACGAAGGCGATGATGCGCCCATGTTGTTCACGTACCCGTTCGTACAATGCCACAGCCTCTGAGACTCCCTGCAAGTCCAGCAACGCAGCCTCAACTTCCTCCAGTTCAATGCGGTAACCCATGTGCTTTATCTGGTTATCTTTGCGGCCAACGAACCACAACCGACCCTCTGTATCTTCCCGCACCAAATCTCCACACTTGTACATGCGCTCAGCATAGGCAACGTTAAATGGATTCAAGACAAAACTCTGTTCCGTCCGTACTAAATCATTGAAATATCCAGCTGCCACTTGTGGCCCCATCAGGCATAGCTCCCCTGCTACCCCTTTGGTAACTGGCAGCCCATCATCACCCAGGATCAGGTAGTTAAAGTTTGGAGCTAGCCGACCCAGAGATGTTAATCCATCGGCGATGTCCATTTCAGCGGTGGTCAGCAAGTGGGCAGAACATATACAAGTGCACTCAGTTGGCCCATACACGTTGAATAATTGGACTTTCTCACCCAAGGCGACGCGCAACTTTCGGAGCTCCCCGATCGGGTAGCCCTCTCCGCCAAACGCCACGCTGCGGATTCGAGACCATGATGTCGGCTTGATCTGCTTTAAAGTCACGAGGTAAATCAGCATGGACGGAACTGAAAACCACAACGTACACTTCAATTCATCTACGGCTGCAACCAACTGTGCAGGCTGCGCAACCAACGCCCGATTAAATACTGCGAGCGTCGCACCGTTGAACAGTGCGGAATAAAAATCAAAGACCGAATTGTCAAAATACATCGGATTGACGTTGGTCAGAACATCGTCTCGCGTAATCTCAAATCTGTCCCGCGCCCAATCGATGAGATTCAGTACGCTACGATGAGAAATCGCTACACCTTTGGGCACCCCAGTTGAACCAGAAGTGAACATGACGTAGGCAACGTCACTGCCCAGGACTTGTGCGGTGCGATCCAACACAACTTCAATTCCACTATGTTCGTGAGCCGCCAAACTCTTCAGATCCACAGGATGAATTGACAGCTTGCTGCAAAATTCTTGAGGCAACGCCCCATCTGTCAAAATGCACTTAGGGTTACATGTATTGAGGATTAGTTGCAGTCGCTGGGGTGGATTCTGCTCATCCAGATTAACATAAGCCAAGCCCAACTTGAGCGCGGCGAGCATGGCCGCATACCCATATACGGTCTTCGTGTGGAAAATTCCGACAACATCTCGGCGGCCCAAGTCCATCGACAACAAGCCTACAGCAAGACGATCTGACAGCGCGTCGAGGCTATGGTAGGAATACGACTCGCCGCCAGGGAAACTCAACGCCTGCCCAGGAGCTTCCTGCGCCGCAATGGAGCGAAACGCTTGTCCAAGATTGTACGTATACGTCATTGCTATCCCACCCACATGCTTCAGGAAAAACGTACGAAAAGCGCCTTGCCGCACACGAATGCCCTTGCAATACGGCCTGCTAACTCCTGTAGCAGCCGATCACCCACCCGATGAGGGCCGTCCCCATGCGCCCATAGGTAGTCATCAAGTATCAACCAACTACCCGCCATCAAATGTGGAACCCAAAGCTCCACGTCACGTGCCACATGGGAAAAGTCATGATTACCATCGATGTGCAAGACGGAAATGGTTCTATTGAATGCGACGATAGAGCCTGAAAGACCGACAATGGACGCATCTGACATGTAAGTACTGTGGCCTTGGTCAGACGCCATTCGCAAATGGGCGTGACGCCCAATGCCGTACGGCAAAGTATTGACCGCAAAACCCTGCGCAAGCACTTCGAAATCCCACACATCCACCAACGACTGAAACTGTTCCGGAGAATCGTGCTGAACAGCATTGAAAGCCTGCCAAGGATCCACGGTCAGCAACGGTCCAGTGCGATGAAGTTCGGACAAGAACTGCAAAACGAAAGCTGATCGCCCCATGAGCGAACCTATTTCCACGACATCCCCTTTTGGAGCGCTCGCAAAAATACCCACCATTGCCGCCAGCTTGTCGTCATTAGACTCGCCGTAGATTTGCGCAGCGTGCTTGAGCATGCTCGCCACTTCAAGCAATGAAATGCACCCACCTTCGCCGGCGCACTCACTTGCGAACTTGCGCAAGTGAGTAGTCCGCCCCATCAACGCCCGATGCTGCTCAACCTGACGCTGAATGGGGGACTTGCCGATCAGCGACAGCGGAAACTCCCGCAAGGCTATGCGTTTTGCCATGAAGTCATGCACGGCCGCTACGGGACAAAAAACACGGGTAATTCCGTGTGCAGTGATAAGTGATTTCAACTCGGATTCAAAACCCGGGTCATAAATCATGGGAAGGCGCACCAACTGCCCGAACGCAGATGAAATTCCGACTCCAAAAGCAGAAGCCGCCGCCATCACTGGCTCACCCCGCTCTTGAGCGTCTGCAAGGTAGTCAACCGCAGCCTGGTTGACCGCTGGAAAAACCAAAGTCATTCCACTGCCCAGAGTACCGTCTCGTTGCATATAGCGAAAACCTTCAGCGACCGAGATCGCGTTGCGCCGCTTCGCGCACTACGTCATCAAGCCACTGGTGCATACTCTTGCCTGTTTTCGCCCGCGCTTCATAAGCCAACGACTTGCTTTCAGGAGTTATACCCTCAAGTTGCCCGTGATAGCGACTTCTGTGTGTGCCACCACGCACACCCGGAATTGGAAAGTCCAGATCGGCTGTCGGCTCGCCCACGCCCACGACGAAATCAATCAGATAGAACACCCCACCAATGATCCACTCAATTTTGGTCTTGCGGGCTTCCACCGGCAACTTGTCAAGCGGTATGCCGTAAACGAATTCGGGGTTTGAATTCATCAGTATCTTAGCGAATTCGGTCTCGCGCAACCAAGGCGGCATGCTCTCGTCACCGACTACCACTTTGCCACCCGGTTTGGTTACGCGTGCCATTTCGGCAAATGCACGCTTTATGTCACCAAAGGCATTGATGCCGCCAAAGTGAAAACAAGCATCGATGCTGTTGTCCGCAAACGGCAAGTAGTAACCATTGGCCAAAGCAGGCTCAACTTGTGCAGTGACGCCCTTCATGCGGGCCACGTTCTTGTCCAAGAATGACGGTGAGAGATCCTGGATGAACAACCTACCCGAAGGTCCAAGACGCCTAGCAATGATTTCAGAGTCGCGACCTGTCCCGGCACCCACTTCAAGTACAACTGAGTCTGGCTTTAGATCAAGTTTGTCAACCATGGCATTGCGCACGGATTGCTCGTCTTCACCATAGGTACTAAAAGTCAAGGGCAAGTAACGATCGTAAGCATCCGCACGCTCTTCGTACTGATTGAGTGACTTCTTGTCTACCGCCGGTAATTCAAAGGGGTAGACTAGGTTTGGCACGCCCGCGATTATTGGAAATTCATGTCCGCTCGCACTTTTGAGCACACCAGACACAACCTCGTCGTTTTGAAGCACCGCATCGACCAACACCAACGGCTGACCGTTGACAGGATCAACATAGAGCCCCTCTCCACCAGTTCGCATAGCCAATTCTTCCTATATTGAAAATATCCCGTAGTAACGATCGGACTCACTGACCGACGAGTCAGCTTGACACGCACAGGGAAATTATCGAGTCGCATCCGAACCGGTTATGATAACCGGCTTACAGAACAGCCCCTCACCTGAAACCAGGGCAGCCCTCCCCTATGTCACACAAACCTATTGTGATTTTCGGCATCGGAAAAATTGCCGATGTCGCCTTCCAACATATGAGACGTGACAACAGCCATGAAGTCGTTGCCTTTACGTGCGACCGCCAATGGCTCCCCAAATCTAATGGGAACGCCTTTCATGACCTGCCCGTTCATCCTTTTGAGGATTTGGAGTCGCATTTCCCGGCGGATAGATTTGCATTGTTCATCGCCATCGGCTATCACGAGCTCAACTCCGCCCGTGCCGAGAAATACGCCCAGGCAAAAACCCGTGGCTATGAACTGAGCAACTATATTAGCCAGCGCGCAGACATCGGCCCCTGGCTCAAGATCGGCGACAACTGCCTGATCCTAGATGGAGTAGGCGTTCAGCCAGGAGCGGAGATTGGTTCCAACGTATCGATCTGGAACAACACACTGATAGGACACCATTCCAAGGTCCATGACCACTGCTGGCTCGCGGCCAACGCTACCCTCGGTGGCGGCGTTCAATTGGGTGAACGCAGTTTTGTCGGTCTCAATGCAACCATTGGCGGCGAAGTTGACATAGGCGAACGATGCTTTGTTGGAGGTGGGGCAAACGTGATGCGCTCCGCGCCATCCAAGAGTGTCTACTTGGCCCCGAGCACCGAAAAGTTCCGCCTCGATAGTGACGCCTTTCTGCGAATGACCCGAATGCCTGCCATGGGTCGCAGCGAGACCCGCTGACAACATGCTGCACTGGAAACGAATCGGGCATGTATTTGACCCAACTCTATTGCGACCACAACCGTGGATGCAGGAATATGCGCAATGCCCAACACCTTTTTTATTAGACGACAACACTGTACGTGTCATTATTTCCTGTCGTCCCAAGCGTGACTCCGCATTGCAATATGTCGCGCATCCAGGTTTCGTGGATCTGGACAGGAACGACTTGACACGCATTGTGGGTGTGTCTGAACAGCCGATCCTGCCTTTGGGTGGCGCTGGCATGTTCGACGAATTCGGCATCATGCCCAGTTCAATCGTTCGCACGGGAACCGAAATGCGGATGTACTACACCGGATGGACCCGCATGGACTCATTACCCTATACGCTGGCCGTGGGAGTGGCTCGCAGCGCGGACGGCGGGCGCACTTTTTCCCGAATTGGTGCGGGCCCAACGTTAAACATCGGATTGCACGAGCCCTACTTTGTGACCGGCCCCTTCGTATTGCCCGATGGCTCCGGTTGGCAAATGTGGTACTTGTCCTGCAAGCGGTGGATCAACCAGAATGGCAAACCCGAGCCCGTGTACCGCGTGGCGCATGCAACCTCCAGCGACGGATTGGACTGGGACCATACCGGCGACGAGATGTTGCAATCGAATAGCAAGAACGAGTGCCAGGACATGTTCGCTCCGTTCTTTAGCCACAGCAGTTGGCACACAGTTTTTGCGTTTCGGGACCCGGAAATTGAACAGGGTCGTTACCGCCTTGGCTACGCACAATCCACTGATTTACGGCATTGGAAACGTGATGACAGCCAGGTTGGCTTTCAGCGCGCAACCTCCGGGTGGGATTCCGAAATGATGTGCTACCCGCAATTGTTCGAATTGGACGAGCGTCAGTTAGTTTTCTATTGTGGCAACCAATTTGGGGTACAGGGCTTTGGCATCGCCGAACTTACCCACATCTCCTGATCATGGAATTTCCGACAATGCAATTGCTCGACAAAATCACAAAAGAAACACCACAGGAACGTCGACGTGTTCTGAAGGATCTGGCACGGTCACCGTCAACCACATATATCTATGGCGCTGGTGTATTTGCCTATGTCCTTCAACGGTACCTGGAACTCTGTGGCATCACAGTGCAAGCCGCAATGGTTGACCGTGCCTTTATCGACGCCAAAAAATACGTTGAACTTCCAATCCTCGTTACTGAAGACAGCGGCGAACAACTTGCCAGCGCCAACATCATCATCGGTGTAAGCAATTATCCACCAGTGGTGGAACACCTTCAGCGCCTAGGTGCGCGCTATATCCATGTGGTAGATATCCCAGACTACCTCAATATGCCTCATCCATTCATGGACCAGGCATATGTAGGGGAACACGCTGACGAATTCTCGCGCGCACTGGATCTGTTTGCGGACGACCTTTCCCGCCAAACCTATATTGCATCCATCAACTGTAAGGTCAGCGAAAACCTGTCTTTCGTCAGTGAAATGGTCAAGTTGGATGAATTGTATTTTCCGAAAGATGAGTTTCAGCTGACGGATTCAGAGACTTTGCTTGACGTTGGTGGATATACCGGCGATACGGTGCACGAGTTTCACAGACTACTGGGAGGCAAATACACAAGGATCATCTCGCTGGAACCTAGTCCTGAGAACTTCAAGATCCTGGCGTCCACTGCTGAGGTATACGGAACGGACCGGGTAACTGCAGTGCCTTTCGGGGCATGGGACAGCAAGACCACACTTCGGTTCACGCCTAAGAAGCAACATATTGACAATCAGATCACCGAAACAGGTCCTGAGTCCATTGCTGTGGACACGATTGATAACATCCTGGCGGACCTAGGGCAATCAGTTTCGATCATCAAACTGGACATCAACGGTGCCGAATACCGAGCACTTCAGGGCGCACGACAGACAATCAAGCAAGACCGTCCACGTATCATTACCCGACTTCACACCAAGGAAGACTACTACCGTATTCCATTGTTGTTGAAGTCGCTTTCCCCATCCATGAAGCTGTATCTTCGTCAGCGCAACTATATGTCCATGATGGTCGTGTTGTACGGATTGCCGTCGTAGGTCTCTAATTCGGCCACGCCAAAGCCGCCACGTCCGAAAGCATTTCCGTTGTAGAGCATGAAAACCCGGCCGTTGGACTCAAACACATGTGGATAGCACATCATTTGTGAGTCCCAACCAGATTCACTGCGCTCCAATCCACTGGCCAGGTCATCTCGGGTCCAGTTGATAGCATCATTTGAATAAGCATGCCCTAGGCGGTAGCTGCGTGCAACGTCATTGCGAAACCCAACCGCGTGGCGGAAACAAAAGAACATGTGCCAAATGCCATTCAACCAAATGACTGTGGGCATGGCCTGACACTCATCATCGCCCAGCACGGGTGGGATGATGGGAATACCCGTTCTGCCTCTCCAGTTGACCCCGTCTGCCGAAACCGCCGTGGCAATCTTATAGACACGCTCGGGTTGAGCGTCTCCGGTTGACTGCTGCCAGCCCGATCCAAATATATACCACATTCGGTATTGATCCCCAACTTGGAGGACGAATCCGTCGGCAATCAGACAGGGCTCATTCAATGAAGCCCCAAGCACTGGCCCTGGGCCCACGCGCTGAAATGTCTCACCAGTATCGCGACTGATAGCAAGGCCAATGGCGCTATCTACCGGAACCGACTTCCTGCGGTTGGCGCCGCATACATAGCCGTAAATTACGTCGCCGGCATGCCGTACGAACATAGGGAATACACCATGCTCGTCAAAGCACCCTGCTTCCCCAAGGCTGATAACCGGCCGCTTCGAAACACCCACAATTTCCGCCATATTAGGGGTGAAGTCCGCATAAGCAATGTGACTAAGATATTTGCCAGTGTCTGGCTCAAGATAGCGAGTGGAAAAATAGACCCTTACTCGATCGGCCAAGACCAACGCCTGCGGGGCTTGCGCAAAGTCCTTGCAACCTAGTGGCAACACGTAATCGGTTGGCTGAAAAACCAGCCCCCGTTTGTTCCATTTCATCATCCGCCAGTACTCTCAAGTGATTCGATACCCATGCCTGAGTTCATTGGACACAACATCCTGCGCGTTGAACATCAGTACATCAATGATAGAAAGCCAGGGAATGAACACTCCGCCTAAGCGCGGATATACAAATTCCTGAGCCTGTAGAAAGCCAAGTTCCACGCCCTGCGCAGCAAACTCTGCTTTGTCGTAAAGGTCCACGCCTCCAATCGGGTTGATGTATTGCGTGGCGCCCAATTCCTTGCATAGTGCCAGTACCTTATCCTTGCCCTTGAGTGTATGGTCTATCGGTAAGGAAGAAGAGACTACCATGGGTGTAGTTAATCCCGTATACGCACACACAAGCCGCAATGAAGCGTGAATGAATTCAAACAGATTGCGTGAATCGGTTTGCATGATGCACTTCAATAGGTCATACACCGCGGCGTACTGGGGTGCCGCACTGTAGGTGCCTGAAAACTTCTGGAGAAACTTGTTGCCCACAAAGGTTTGCGCCAGTTCACGCTCACAGACGTCCAATGAATCTGATCCTGCCTTGAGCGGCAAGGAAAAAATGCTTTCGGAGACATGGTCGGCAATGCGATTGCGGTTGATCCAACCCTTCTTTGTATATTTGATGTTGTCATACACTACGAATACATCCACCGCCCCGATTAGCTGGAAGTATCCGATATAGGGCAGAAAGTAGGGCTGCATGATTGCGATCTTCACAATATCAGTTTCCAAACGGCCTCTGGTTAAATCATTGAAATTGGTCTGCGCGACCAGTCGTAGTACAGTGCAAACCGAATTTGCGACCAGCGGCGGCATCCACCGGGGTTGAATTGTGCCACTTTAGATTCTTCTACCTTACTCGTTCTTGAAATGCCACTCACAGACAAAGACTTATGCCAGCTGGAACAGCTTTACTATGAGGCGCGATTCCCCGAACTGGAAGAGCGAGCGAGCGATCTGACAACGCAATACCCAACCGTCGGACTTACTTGGAGTATCTTGGGCGCTGCCTTGGCAGGTCAGGGAAAACCGGCTCTGGAGGCATTTGCAAAGGCTGCGTATTTGCTTCCACAAGACGCGCAGGCACAGCTTCAGCACGCTGACACCTTACTTAGTGTTGGACAGATTGAAGCTGCTGTTTCCGTGTACCAATGTGCCGTTGAATTACAGCCTGGTTGGGCCGTGGCCCACAACAACTTGGGCAATGCTTCCAAGGCTGCGGGGCAACTAGCAGATGCGCGAAATCACTATGAGAGTGCTTTGCGGTGCGATCCGAAGTTTGCGCTAGCACACTACAACATCGCCATACTTAACCGTGATGAGAACCATTGGGAGGGAGTAGAGCCAGCGCTTCGAGAGGCATTGGATGCCGACCCCAGTTTGGCCCCAGCCTGGGTCGAGTTGGCGAGTGTTGCTAGAGCTGTAGGCGACCTTGCCCACGCGGAGCGACACCTTGTCAAGGCAGTTGAGCTCGCACCTGGTTTGATGCAGGCCCGCATAAATCTTGCGGCGATACTCCTCGTGCAGAACTCTGCGGCGGCCGCTCTGCGAGTTTCGCAAGACACGATCGCTCTTGAGCCAAGCTCCGGGGCTTGCCATTTACAATTGGGTCTGGCTTTGCATGCGTCTGGTCGCACATTTGAAGCGCGCGCAAGCATCGAACACGCTTTGTGTTTGCAAGAAGACCTCATCGATGGGTACAGGATTTTAGCGGATCTTGCCTGCGAAGAAGGCCGCATTGAGGATGCGATTGCTCTTCTTGAGCGGTCACTCAAGTATGACGGCACGAACGTTGCGGCACGCAGCACGCTTCTGTTCTATCGGTCCCAAGTGCCAAACGGGTCAGCACAGGACTTGTTTGCCGGGCACGTTGCGTTTGGCAATTTGCTCGATGAGAAGTTCTGTCAATGTCGACCTCCCACAATCGAATCGAGTCACCGGTCCGAGGGACGCCTAAGAGTAGGCCTAGTTTCGGGCGACTTTAACAACCATATTGTTGGCCGGGCATTGCTGCCCGTCTTGGTGCATCTGGCTGCCAGAGATGATATTGAATTGGTTGCATACTGCAATTCTTTTGAAGCAGACGACTGGACTCACAAGTTGAAACAACTTTTTGTTTCCTGGCACGTTGTAGTCGGCATGGCGTCGTTGCCGCTGGCCCAGCGAATTCGTGCGGATGAGGTTGATGTATTGATCGATTTGGCCGGTCATACTCCCATGAACTGCTTGGAAGTCTTTTCCCTGCGCGCGGCGCCTGTGCAGGTGAGTTGGCTCGGATACACATGGACTACGGGTGTACCGCAGGTGGACTATTATTTTGCCGATCAGTGGTGGTTGCCCCCAGGGGGATTTGAGCATCTGTTCATAGAGCGGCTGGTTTATTTGTCCGCGTTCCTGCCGTTCGAATTCCTCGGGGCGTCCCCTGCAGTGAATGAGCTTCCGTCTGGCGCTGGCGCTCCGTTTACATTTGCCTCCTTTAATCACCCACGTAAATTGTCGTCGCGTGTGGTTGATGCTTGGATTGGCATCTTGTCCCGCGTACAGGGTAGCAGACTCTTGCTTGGGGCAATTGACTGCGGACCTATCAAGGACCGTATCCTGGCGGCGTGTGCCAAGGCAGGGCTTGCGCAAGAGCGACTGTTGTTTTTCCCACGTTGCCTGCCGTACGACTATTTGAAGTTGCACCATAAAGTGGATGTGTGCCTTGATGCATTTCCGTACCCGAGCGCAACGACGATTCAACACGCGATGTGGATGGGCGTGCCGACTGTAACGTTGGCAGGTTCGACCCCCGTTTCACGCGCTGGCGCTGCTGTTCTGCTGCACGTCGGTTTGCGTGAGTACATCGCAGAGAGCCTCGACGACTACATGGATAGAGCCATTCGTGCTGCCCAGCGCTCAGAAGAATTGGCGCGTCTGCGTGCCGAGCTGCGCCAAAGACTTACGAATTCCGCGCAGTGCCAAACACACAGCATTGCAAAGAGCCTACATACCGCACTACAAAGCATGTGGGCGACCCACATGCAAGGCACCCCTGCACGATCTTTCGTGGCGTAGATGCAGTTAGACGTAGGTGCCTTTAGTTCCACACCGGTAAATCACAGTTTGCGAGAAAGTTCTTAACGTCTTCGACGCCCTGTTGGTTTTCGTAGAAAACATTGTTGGCAGCGAGAATTCGGGCCTTGATGTTTGCACGACATGCAGGGTTTTCAGCAAAGGCCACCGCCTTTCTGACATAGTCGTCTCTATCGGTTGCCACACACTCGTTTTCGAGCCCCAGCATCTTGCAGTAAAAGAAACCGACTCGCCCGCGCATGTATTTGCTGGGTAAGGTTACAAACGGTGTGCCAACCGCAGTGGTCCATATAGCAGTGGTACCGATGCCGAAATGGAACGGATCCAGAATAACATCGCTCGCCTCCAAGACACGCATGAAGTCCGCCTTCTCAGAGATCCAAGGAAGGAATTTGACGCGATTGCGCACCTCTGGAGAAATAGTCCGATCGAATCTTTTCTCCAGCAGTTCTTGATATAGCGGTCTACCTGGTGTTTCTACGAATAGAACAACACCCTCTTTGTCTTTGTACAAGATGGCATCGACTGCCGCGTCGAAATCAGGATGTAGCTTAAACAAAGTCATTGGACACAAGTAAATGTGGACCCGCTCCGGTAGGTTGAGTGCAGTTCGGGATTTATTGAATACGGGAACTTCTGGACGACGGAAGAAAAACGCACCATGCTCCAGACGGATAAGTCTTTCAGAATAATGGTCCTGGGCTTCAGGTAACTCGATTGTTTCGGCAGACAGGAAGTAGTCCATTGCCGGAATTCCTGTAGTTACCGGGTGACCGCCCAAGACACACTGTACTCGCGCTAAACGAGCAAATGCCAAGGAGTACGTTTCTGCGTTCATCCCGATATCCAAGTACACGATGACATCGAGCTCCAGCGCTGCGACAGCCTGCTGTGCCAATGCGAGCTTTTTAGGAAGTAGTACCCTTTTCCGGTCCATAGCCGGATAAGCGTGATCCATTTGCTCATCTGTCAGCGAGTCGCCCGTTATAAGAGTGACCTCAAAACGCTCATCAGCCGCAATTGCATTGAGAATTCCAGCGAAGCTAGCACCTACTGAATGACTTGCACGTGAATAGAGGGATACAAATCCGATCTTTCGCTTTTTGTGGTGGTTGAGGCGTCGCTGGCAATGTGGCGCGATATATTGAAGCTGCGGGAGTGCTTGAACATGGAATTGTGCAAGACGCATTTGAAGTGCACGATCGTTTTGCCCATGGTACGCGAGATAGAAATTATTGGATGCGAATTCTGTGAAGTTGTCTCTAAACTTTACTTTGTCGCGAATTAGGCGATCCAATTTGATTTCTATTTCAGCTCTACTCGCCATTACTTCTTCGTTTGTTCCCATAATGCATGGAAGCAAGGTCGCGTCAAATATTTTTAGCTCAGGAAAGTCTTCCACAGCTAGTCCGTTTGAAATGGCTGCCCTGGCTTTTGAAATTTTACCCTGCGCAGTCTCGAGGCGTGCTAGTTGCATCCACCACAAACCAATGTTTGGGTTTAGTTGCAAGGCCTTTTCGACAAGTTGAACTGCTAGAGTGTGGTTTTCGTGTTCAAGTCTCGATAGGCCGGCTAGTGCATATGATTGATTTGAATTCAATCGTAAGGCTGTCAAATATTGGGATTTCGCTTCTTCTTCGTGGCCCTGAACTTCCAGCGAAACCGCCAAGTTACTGTATACATCCGCGTATGTCGGCGCGAGCGCGATAGCCTTGCGATAATTTGCCACCGCGTTGCCGTGCTTCATTTGAATGGCTAGGGCTGTTCCGTAGTTGTTTAGAACATCTGGTGCATTCGGCTTCAATTGGAGCGAAGACTCGTACGCAGCAATTGCCTCTTCATACCTCCCCAACTCTTTCAGCATATTTGCTTTACTAGAGAGATAAAGAGTGTTACCGGGATGCGACGCTACCAATCGTGCAATCTGTTCCAAAGCCGCTTCCTTATCACCACGCTGAAAGGAGATTACGCTTAGCCAATGAAGTGCCTCTGGGTGGTCTGGGGCTAAGCTGAGCACCTGTTTGTATTGTGCTTGTGCATGGGCCAATTGGTTGCTTTGCAACGCTTGCAAGCCGAGTTGCAGCCACGATGGGACCAGTCGTAGCTGTTGCTGACGTTGCTGAGCCGCCTGTTGGTCTTTGCGCATGCAGCAGTGTTTGTATTTCTTAGTGCTACCACATGGACATGGTGCATTTTTATCGACGGTATCCATAGATTCGGAAACAGCAATGGGTATTACAGAACCGAGCGTGAAACCGCTCGGTTACTTGTTGTCAATATCTCAGAACGGGCACATCAAAAGCAGGGCTGTAAACAAGATACCAGTCGTCTCCTACCCAAACCCATGAACCGGGTGAATCCACGTCCACTGGCGCTACTGAGATGGGCTTGCCCGTCGCCGGCAATATAAATGGTTTCATCTCGTAGCGTATCTTAGTAGTGACATCGGCCTCATTGCCGCGAATGTCGATTTTGTCTATTGCTGCAGATATGTAGGTTATGACACCGGTGTTTTCCAAGTAGTTCTTTTTGGGCGTGAAAACCTTGTAGGCGAAGTCGAAAAAATCATACGCTGTAGCGTAGTCGGCTTTGATTCGTGCATCCCAGAGGGCCTGAACACGTTGTTCAAGGCGGGCCTTGCGGGCGGTATCGGTGACTACCGGTGCGACGACGTTTGTTGTGAAAGACTTCGGGTCACTGCCAATATTGACCTTCTGAACCACGAAGCGCCCTTCATTTTTTTTGTCGTTTGGATATATTTCAAAGGCCAATGCTATGTCTTCACCCCATGCGTGCAGCTTGGGCCAACCAAGTGACAATGTGCCGGGCTTTCGGACTGGCTGTGGTGCAGTCCAAGAATTTCCATGATCGTAGGTTGCGGCCAAGTAAATATTTGGCCGAATGTCGCGGTAGTCGATCCAAGCGGCTACCGGCACACCTTTAGCAGTGTGCCCAAGTACCGGTACTTCTGAACGTGTGTTGTCTAAGAATTTGACGTCCAGTCTTTGACTGGCTCCGGTCCAATCGCCAGAGTCAAAACTGAGCGTTGCTACCTGGATTCGGGTTTTTTGCCCTTCGCGATCCAAGTTCCATGCCAGGTGTACGTAGCCAGATTCCAGCGTGGCTTCTATACCGCTGTTGGTAGCGTCTTCACTGCCAATGACGGAATGACTTGTGCGCCAGTGCTTCCCGTGGTCATTGGAGGTGACAGCAAAAACGCCTCGCTTCAACTCATCTGCAAGCACGGCAATGTTCGATCCACGCGCCAATACCTTCAGCGAGGAGATATGTCTTTGACCTACAAAAAGGGTCTTGGGTGGCGCCCATGTCTGGCCTTCGTCTACGCTCTCGCGCGCGATAATGCGGAAGGGACCTTCACTTGAGGGAATAGTGTCTACCCAAACCGTCAGCCAAATTCTTTCAGTTTGGACTAAATGGGTTTCGGCGACGAACGTTGACCTTATATCACCAGCGGCGGGGACATCCATTCTCACGTCAGGCCGCGGCCATGTACGGCCAGCATCCACTGAACGGTTAAAAAATGACTGGAATCTCGGCAAGCGCTCGTCCTGATACGCGACTCCCACTGCTCCTGATTTTTGGCCACTGGCGATGGAGTACGGGGGCAGTACACCGTGGTCATCATTGACCATGCTTACGTCCGAAAAAGTCTGATCTGGCGCGGGACGCGAGGTGAAATAGATATTCTTGCCATCTTGGTGCGACCACCAGAGTGCTTGAAGCCCTGCGCCAACGGGATTCAACTGTAAGTAACTTGCCCCATTCTTGACGCGGGCTGTTGTGTCTAGCAGTTGCTTTTGCACGCCACTTTGCAGGACTACGCGGCCTTCTTTATTGGCATGCAATATCGACAACGTTCCGTTCTGTGCAACCACAGACGGGAGAGTTTGTATACCACCTGTGCTGATGTCATCTATCTCTGCGAGTATGTTGTAGGGTGAACGCTCACTAGCAAGCTGAGCACAGCCACTCAGAAAATATGGCAGCGCAGAGACAACAAATAGTGGCAGTACGGTCTTGAGTGAGATTTTCATACAGCGAGGCAGATTCCAAAAAAAAGGGTGATAAGCAACAGATACCATCGCCCAGAAATAGTTCAACAAATGACATGCAAAAAAAAGCCCCGCAAAGACGGGGCTTTTTTTGCAGTGCAACTGTAAAACTACAGTCACACCAGCAACAAACAACTGTTAGTTGCCTGCGACTTCGCGATGCAGGAATTGCTTGCCTGCGAAAGGAGCGCCAACGGCAGCTTGAACAGCTTGCAACTTCAACAGGACAACACCAGACGACTGAGTCGCGGCAGCACCCACTGCACCCGTTGCACGAATCACACCACCATTGGTACCAAGGGCTGCGTTTTGAGCAGTAGTGCCCAAATCTGTAGCCAAGATCGAGCCAGCGCAAGTGATTGACTTGGTAGCTGTACCAGAGTAAGCCACTTCGTCGTTGTTGTACACATTGCCGTTGTTGCTGATGGTGTAAGTGCCGCCCCAGTTAGAACCAGCCAAAATGGAAGGACGATTGTCACCAGTCACAACACCATACCAAGAAGTGGTAACCAGCGCTGTAGGCAGGTAAGTCAATGGGAAGTTGACATCAGTGATGGCATTGAAGTTACCTTCGTTCACACCAGCTGCACCAGGGCCATTGGTAGCCACGCCATTGGAAATACCAGCGTAGGACACTACCAAGCCGGAAGAAGGATCAACAATAGCAGCGCTGCCTTGGATGGAGTCAGTCAAAGCGCTATCACGAGAAGACACGATCAAGAAACCAACTTGGTCAGCCAATGGGAAGTAGACTGGAGTAGAAGTGTCAGAGGACACAGCCTTACCGAAACCGCCAACAGTTGTTGCAGCAACAGAGTGACTCAAGATGTCGTGTGCGGTCAGCTTGCCGTATGCATCAAAGTGAGTGCAAGCAGTGCCATAGTTATAGACATAGTGAACGCCAACGGTATCGTTTGCGTCTTGCGAGTACAGACTCAGAACGGTTTGCGCACCAGTCTTAGTGGTGAAGTAAGGGAACAGCAGCGAGTTCGCGTTAGCTGTACCGACAGCAGACATCAGAGCCACGCCAGCGGCAGCAGCGATCAGAGTCTTTTGAAAAGTTTTTTTCATGTTTACGTTTCCTATTTTGGCCAAAATAAAATAATTCATACATCCAGGATGGCAATAAATTACCGCGCCCAGTGTACTACCTTTTTGCACTAACGAAATCCATTGTACATGGATTGACTAAACCGGTCAAAAAAACTTCAAGTTGCTCTGCCGGATGGCCAGTTCCCTGACGCATGCTGCCAATGTACAAAAGAACACTTGGCAGGTCAAAGAGATTCCAAGTGATTTGTGAGGCTTTTTGCACCTGTGTTCCCTAAATGCAACACACATGCAAGAAATTTAGTTACGTTTTGCGTCTTCCACTCAGGGCTTCGTGCTCTCTTCGCCTGTGAGCGTGCCGGCAGCATCGCCATTGAGCTTGCGCATGCCGGTGAGCTTTTTGCGGAACTCTGCGGTGACTTCGCGAGCCTGCACACCATCGTTCACAACACGCGGCGTGATGGTGATGATGAGCTCTCTGCGGGTGCTGGTGTCGCTCTTGGCACCAAACAGTGCGCCTACAACCGGTATCTCCGATAGAAACGGCAGGCCGGATGATCCGTTGTTCTTGTCGTCCTTGATCAACCCCGCCAAAACCATGGTGTCGCCTGACTGCACGGCAACGGTGGTTTGTGCCGAGCGCTTGTTAATGGTGGGGGAGTTGAGCCCGGTGGTGGTGACGCCGTCTTGCACATCACTCACTTCCTGGCTGATTTCCAGCGTGACCAATCCACCCGAATTAATGTGTGGCCGCACCGACAGCACCACACCAGTATCCACGTAGACAACCGAGGTGACAACGGGGGCAGAGCCCGCAACTCCGGTAAATGTGCTCTGGCCCTGAACCGGCACGCTGGAGCCCACATTGATTTTGGCAATCTGGTTGTCCGTCACCATGATGTGGGGCGACGAAAGCACATTGACCTTGGTATTGCTGGCCAGTGCGCTCAACACAGCCGATACATTGCCGCCACTGGCACGCCAGACTGCCGAGAACGGCAGGCGCGGAGTTACCGCCCCAGTGGGGTCAGACGGAAGCGCACGCGTGTTGGAATTAGAGTTGAACAGCATGCCCGACAGGTTGTTGTTGCTGTTAAAAAACCATTCAAGGCCATAGCTCAAATTGCCCGTGAGAGTGACCTCGGCAATGGTGACTTCCACCAACACTTGGCGGGGTACGACATCAAGCCGTTTGATGGCCTCTTCAATCTTTTCATACTCTGCGCCGTTGGCCATGATGAGCAGTGCATTGTTGTCACGGTCTGCAATGATTTTGATAGTGCTACCGGCACCCAGGCCTAGCGCCTCGCCAGTGCCTGTGGCTACAGTACCCGGCGACGTTGCGCCGGGTGCATTCAACAAAGCCCCGCCACCAGCAGCGCCATTGAGCCCACCTGCACCGCCGGTTAGCGGGTTCTGTCCCGGCCCGCCCGACGACGCAACAGATGCGCCAACCAAGCCAGGCGCCACAGACGCTGCAGGGGTGCCGGTAGTTGCCTTACCGCCAATGACCTGACTCAACAATGCCGCTATTTTTTCGGCATTGCCGTTTTGCACCGGGTACACATGCAACCGCGTGCCACTCTTGCCGCCATTGCGGTCCAGGCGCTCTACCCACACTCTTGCTTGTTCCAAATACTGGGGCCTGGGGCTGACCACAAACACGGCATTCATCCGCTCAATGGGGATGATTCGCAGCATGCCAGCAAACGGGCTTTTGCCTTTTTCGCTAAACAGCAATTCAAGCTCGGGCAGTATGCTTTTTACGTCCACGCTTTTGAGCGTGAAGAGGCCCACCGACATGCCAGACAGCCAGTCCAGATCGAACACACTGACAGTCTCTAGGGCGTGGCGCATTTCAGCCTCGGCACCCGCCAACATCAAGAGGTTGCGGCTCTCATCAACCCGCAGGATGCTGCCTTCGGGCAAGAGAGGCTCCAAAATTTTGGACATCTCGCGGGCGGCCATGTATTGCAGCTGCACGATCTGCACGCTGTAGCCGGGCTGCAGTGCACCCAGTTGCGGCGTAGTAGAGCCACGTAACGCACTGTTGAGCGGGCCAATTTTGTACGAGCCGTTTTCCTTGACCATGGCCGCGCCATTCATGCGCAACACAGTTTCCAAAATGGGCGTTACCGCCGCGCGGTTGATGGGCTGGCTGGTGTGGATGGTGACTGTGCCATTGACCTTGGGGTCAATGGTGTAGTTTTCGCTCAGCATATCGCCCATGACGACGCGCACCACTTCGCGCAGGTCTGCGCCTTCAAAATTCAACACAATGTCTTGTGGGCCGGCAGGGGCTGGCAAAACTGCTGCGGGCTTTACAAACACACCGGTGCCAGGAATGATTTTGACGGCGGTATCGGCATCCGCCTGCTTGCCGCTTTGGACCGGCCCGCTAGGTGTTGTGTCGCCTTTGGGGCCAGTGGCATTGTTCAAAGCCGGTGACACAGAGGGCGCTGCCGCAGGCGCCGCCACCGCTTGTGCTGAAGGCTGCGTCGAGCATCCTACAAGCGCCAAGGGCAGGCAATAAATCAGGGCCAAGGCCAGTGCCAGGCGATGGGGGACGTGTTTGTTCATTTGACTTCCTTAACTGTCCGGGCGGCGCCGGCATTCTGAATGAATGGGGAATATTTCATGCTACTCTTTTAATAGCTACTTGCGCACATTCGGCGAGGGCTGCGGTGCCGAAACACCTTGAACCGGTCGGGGAGGCGCGGTAGCTTCAGACGCTGTTGGCCTTGGGCCGGATGCAGCGCGTGCAGGTGCGGACGCAGCCGATGCCGGTGGCGTAGGCGGCACAGCGGCAGAAGCGGCTTGGGTTGCTGGCGCAGAGGCTGTTGCAATGGGCGCAGGGGGTGCGGCGACAGGTTGCGGCACGGGGGCGCCAGGGGGCTGCGGCACGCCTGGTACTCTGGGGCCTGTTTGCACGTTGAGGATGAGCTCTTCGCTCTCCGCGCCTTGTCGTAATACTACACGCGAGGATTCAACCTCGCCCAAAGTCATACCCCGCACGACGCCCACCAAGGCTACCGTCTCGGTCTTATTGGTCTGCACATCACGGAGCAGTGCCGAGCGCTGGTTGGGAGTTATCAACACGCCAACCAACGCAAATTGGCCTTTCCGCATGGAACCCCGCCCCCCCTTAACCGCCGATGCTGAAGATCGGCGACTTGGAGAAAACAGGGACCGGGAAATCAGCTCCGGGAAACCGGTTTCAGCATCCGGCAACGCGAACTCTGGCAAAACACCGGCACCAGCGACCGGAGTAACCGGAATTTTGCGGAGTTTTAACAAATCTTGCTCAAGGCGCAGGCCTTGGTCCCATTCCCAGTACAAGACGCCCGCGAGCAACAACGCCATAACTGCCAAGGCAATAGTCAGGTATTTTTCCGGTGCAGCGATTGTCTTCATTGCGCACCCTTTAAGGCGTAACCGGTCAAATCGAACACAACTAGCAGTTCCGGTTCATTGGCTCCATCGTTGCGTGTCGCGCTCATGTTCATCGAGCGCATGGAGAAATTGTCGATAAACAGATAGGGGTGAGCCGACTCCAACGCATACAACATGGCCTTGACCGCGCTCAGGGGTGCTGTCAACTGCAAGGCGACAGACACCTGCCTGTATTGACCATCGTCCTTGTGCGGCAAAATTTGTATGCTATTGAGCTTGCCACCGTTTTCATCCAGAATGACCTTGGCTTGCTCTTGCAACTCAGCCGCAGCAAGTGCCGGGCTGGCACTTTTGAGAAAATGGTGATTCGCCTCCAGCGCCTTGACTTCCATCGCCCTGGTCACTAGTCCGTCGCGCATACCAACGATTCTCGAATACTTAGCTAATCGTGTAGCTGCCTCGTCCACCGCGCCGCCGTAACGTTGGTTTAGCCACCACACGGGCAAGGCCACTGCGCCGATGACCAGCACGACCAGCACGACCAAGAGGGCTATGGCAGCGGCTTTACTTTGTTTGGGGGTTAATGGTGTCATGGCTTTTTCTCTCCGGCCGGTTGCGGGGCAGACCCAGCGGTTTGCGGGACTGATGCCGCTTGCAGCGGTACGCCTGACACCGCCACTGCGGGCGCAGAAGCCGACGCGGAAGTGGGTGAAGACGCAGGTGCGGATGCAGGTTTCGGGGCGGGCCGCACTTGCAGTGCCAACTGGTAGTGCTCAGTCCCGACGAGCTGGCCTTTGGTCAACGACGAACGAAAGCTTGCATCTTTGAACAAACTAGACTGCTCAAATAGCCCAATAAGCCGCACCGACGAAGCTGTTTCGCCCTGGATCTGGAGTTCTTTACCCTTCAGATCCAGCGCTTGCACCCACGTATCGTCTGGCAAGACGCGGGTCAGCTCTTCCAGCACCTGGATGACGGTAGGCGAAAGCTGTCGCTTCTCCAGTAAATAGTTGTGTTGTTCAACCCGCGCATCCAGTTCACGGCGCATGGCATCAACTGTTTCGGCGGCCTTCTTCCCTTTTTCGACCCAAGGGAACATTTGAACAACTGCCTCGCGCTTGATCACAATAGGCATGGCCAAAGCAGCCAGCGCCAACACCCCAACCAATCCAGCCAGCCATGGGTTGGCACCCAGACGCAATGCCGACGACTTTGTGGCAAGTGCTGATGGCAGAAGGTTGAGCAGTTCGTCTGCGGCGAGCATGTCTTGCGAAAACACCGCTTGGGCGGGCGTACCCAACTCACTGAGCGTCTTGAGCGCAGCGTCGACCGGGCCACGTGGCGTGGCCACGAAATCCACCGTCAGTTGCCCACGCTCAAAATCGCGCGATTTCAGCAAATACCCAAAATAGACCTGCCCGGGCACAAAGGGCGTGTGTTGCTCTACTTGAAACTCGAGCACTTGGCGCAGGTTTTCTTCCGTAGCCAAGGGGAGCGTAATTGTTTTGCGCAGAATTCGGTCATTGGGCACCGTAAGCGCTAGGAGGCGGGCTGAAGTACTCTGCACCGGGGTCATTTGAGCGTGCACCGATTGCAACGGTACAGGTGCAAATCGGCTCGCGTCCAGCGCCGACGAACGCATCCACCCCGGAACCAAGCTGGACAGCTCTGCAACCCACCAGCGCATGAAACGGCTACCGACAATCTGTTTTTTCAGTTTGTCTAGAGTGACCCTGCTATTTTCGATCGGTGTAACCATCATATTTCCGTTCATTGCTCGGCATCGCCCTCACCCCACGCCAGCACCACCAGGGGGTGTTTGGCATCCTGCGACCGCCGCACAATCGCTTGCCGTGCAAACATTGTTCCATCCGCCATTTTGACCGCGCTGCGAATCGAAAAAGCTGAAAGTCCGGCAGAGGGCGACTCAAAAGCACCGGTTCCTGCAAACGGCAGGGCGTTTTGCCCACTAGCAAGCTGGCTTTCTCGCTGCACCAAATACTGCTCAACCTGGGCAGGATTCACGCCAGGCAATGCCAAGAGAACTTCACGCGGCGCGGCCGCCGAATTAATACCAGGCAGCTGGGAGTAAATTGTCAATGCTGGAGCAATCACGCGATACACCTCGGGCGACATACCCAAGACGCGTCGCAGTTCATTGACCGTTTCGAATGCGGCGTTGGAAGGAACGTAACTTTTACCGGCTGCACGATAGTCCTCTTCCTCTGCCCCATGAAGCCTTTTTAGTTTGTCTGCATCGCGCCAATCTACTACGGCATCAATCAGCGCGACACTGGCATCCTCGCTCAAACCAGCGGACCTGAAGAGCCCTTTGAGCAGTGGCTCAGACGCAGTGTTCAGATTAATTTTACCAGACTCATCCTGGATGGTGACCCGCAGTTCTGCCTCTGGCAAAGCAATTTCGTGGGCCACGCCATCACCCTTCCAGCGCTGCAGGTCATTGGGTGATTTCAGCAATTCATACCATGCCCTATGAATACCCGCATCGGCTTGCGCCTTGGCCTGTGCGGTGGAAAGCAGATTGCGCGCGATCTTGGCCTCGCCGCGCATACTAAAAGCAAAGTTGCCAGCAATCACCGCCAGCAGAGTGATGACCCAGAGCACCAAAACGAGGGCAATGCCCCGCTGTTTTCGCCTCATCGCGGCACTCCGGAAGTCAATTGGGGCGCGACCACGAAATCGGGCCAGTCAGTGCCATCTGCCAGCCGCACGTGAATGCGGATCAACAAAGGAAGTGTAACTTTACTGTCCCAACGATCAGACCACGCCGGCTCCGAAGCAGGATTTTCCCGCCCCAAGTAGGAGAGGCCTATTTCATCAATGGCGCTCAACTCCGCGCCAGCCAGTACCATTTCTTTGGCCTGCTCGAGTGTCGAGAAATCCTTCATTTCAGCACTAACAGGTATATAGCGCCAAAGCAGCCGACGACCTGCATTCGTCTGTTCTATTTCAAGGGACACCGCAAACAAACCACCACTGCCAATGCGCTGCGGCATTTCGGAGACAAACTGCACCTTGTTGCGCTCACCCAGAAATGCGAGTTGAGCAGTTGGTATTGCTTTCCAAGTGTAGGGGTACGCCTTTTCCATTTGCGTGCGCAAAAACCCTTCGATCGAACGTACCGAGTTCAGGTTGTCAACTTGCCTTTGAACCGCGTCCCAACTGCGTACACCCAGACGCAATCCGCCGAACAACAAAACGAGAATTAGCCCCAACAACGTGATGGATATCAGCAGTTCAAGCAGCGTGAAGCCGCTGTGGGCAGACGAGCGTCGCTGCAAAGGAACGTTCATTGGCGAGGCCCCAACTTGAGCGTCTCCAGTTCGATGTGGCGCTCATGTCCATCCTCCGCCCAACCTACCCAAGCGCGAACCTGGTACAGGCGCATGAACATCAATTGTTGCTCGGTTGAATTTCCGTCATCGACGGGTGTGATGTCGACGCGCCACTGAATATGAGGCCCCGCCTGCCCGCTAGTGCCCCCCATGACTAACGGTCGCTCAACCCCCGCTGCGGCAAGCTTGGACTCCGCCAGAAAAACCGCGCGGCTATAGCCGTTGGACAAGCGGGCATTTCGCATGCCGCCTGCAAAAATCTGAAAAATTACGGCCATGGTGAGCGACAGCACAACGAAGGCGACCAGCACTTCGATGAGCGTCATGCCCCGGCTAGTTCTGCGCATGGCTAATCCAGGATGACCACCTGGCCCGTGAGCCAGTTGACATCCACCTCGTATTTGCGGGCATGCGATGTCACCGAGATACGACCACCCGTGGACCCGCCGTCTGGGAAAAACCGAATGGCGCCGGCGCCACCATTCATCAGCTCGCTCTGCGCTGTAAAGAGCTGTATAGCAACACTTTTTGGCAAACGGTACGAGCGTTGATCACTGCTGAGCTGAAATTGGTGCGCCTCAACGTCTACGGTTAACGTGGTTTCATGCCGTCTAGCCACAGCATCGCTACGCGCTTTGCGCAGGCCAGCCGCCAATTGGCGCGCCGATGCCTTGAGCTCCGCACCAGAAGATCCAGACGAAATCAAGGGTGACGCCAACGTATACGCCAGCGCCATAATGACCAACACTACCAGGAGTTCAATTAAAGTAAACCCTGCCTGGTTGGGCGAGCTTATTTCTTGTCTTCCCAACCGTTGATATCCTTGTTCTCACCGTCACCACCTTCTTTGTTATCAGCTCCGAGGGAGCTAATGTCATAAAGTCCGTGTTGACCAGGGGATGTATAGCGGTAGTCATTGCCCCACGGGTCTTTGGGCAAGGTTTTCTTTTTAAGGTAAGGGCCGTTCCATCCCACCAAGCCCGCAGGTTGCTGCACCAGCGCCTGCAAACTTTCTTGAGTAGTTGGGTAACGCCCAGTCTCCAACTTAAAGAGGTCCAAACTCGCACCAAACTCCTCAATCTGAAGCCTGGCTGTGTCCGATTTGGCACCGCCCAAGTAACCTAGAACCTTGGGCCCTGCAACGCTTGCCAACAGCCCCAAAATGACCAATACCACCAATAGCTCGATCAACGTGAAACCACGTTTACGTGAGTCAGATTGCTTGCTTACCATCGATACGTTCTCCAAAAATAAGGTTGGATTGGCTAACTACATCGTCAAATCATTCACACTCAGTATTGCAACCAGAATGGACATGATGATGCCGCCAATGACAAGGCCAAGGCCCAAAATAAGTACAGGCTCCATGAGCGCCAGCAAGCGTTTAACGGCACTATGCACCTCGCGGTCGTAAATATCGGCAATGCGGATCAGCATTTCCTGCAGCTTGCCAGTCTCCTCACCGACCATGACCAAGTGTACCGCCAGCTTGGGGAATAGCTCTGTTTCCATGAGCGGCTTGCCCAAGCCCTTGCCTTCTTTGAGCTGGGTTGCGACATCGGTCAACGCCTTTGACATGACCGTGTTGTTCAAAGTTTCTTTGACGATGGACAGTGCTGCCAGCAAAGTCACCCCATTGCCAATGAGCGTACCCAGCGTGCGGGAGAACCGAGCCACTTCCAACTTGCCAACCAAATCGCCTACCAAAGGCAATTGAAGTATCCGCCGGTCCCAACGGTATCGAGAAGCCGGTTCGCGCATCTGCCGGGCAAACCACGAATAGACACCAAACGCCACCAACAGCATGAGCCACCAATAGTTGCGCACGCCGTCGCCTGCGGCGATTACGATTTGCGTGGGCATAGGCAATGCTTTGCCCGACTCTTCAAACATTTGAGAAAACTGCGGCACGACCCACATGAGCAAGATGGCCACCGACAACACCGCCACTCCCACCAAGATGGCAGGGTAGATGAGTGCTGATTTGACGGTCTCGCGCAACTCCTTGGAGCGCTCCATGAATTCGGTCAAACGTTGCAACACCGCATCCAGTGCCCCCCCGGCCTCGCCTGCACGGATCATATTGAGATAGAAGCGGGTAAAAACACCGGGCCGCGCCTCCATAGCCGCTGACAAGGCCATACCACCGCGTACATCCTCACGCAGTTGGTTCATGAGCTGGCGAACGGGCTCGTTGGCTGACAGTCCGATCAGAATTTCAAGGCAACGGTCCAGCGGCAGCCCAGCTTTGAGCAGCGTCGCAATTTCTTGGGTGAATACCGCCACATCGTCCTGGGTAACCCGGTCTTTGCTAAAGAACCCATTGCTATGGGTTGCAACTGCCATCCGGGTAGACGTCTCTTCAACCCGAATCGGGATAAAGCCCATGCTTTGCAATCGCTCCACCACGGCGGACTGCATCGCACCATCCATGTCACCTTCTTGGGTCTCTCCGGTTGGCGTAACCGCCTTGTAGCGATAGAGTGGCAAGAGTTAGTCCTCCCGCGTGACGCGCAAAACTTCTTCAATCGTCGTCACGCCGGCCACAGCCTTTGCAAGGCCATTCTCATACATGGTTTGCATACCCTCGGCAATTGCCTGCTGGCGAACTTCACCGGCTGTGACATGGCGCATGACCATGCCACGAATGGTGTCTGACATGGCCAGTAGCTCTACGATGCTGACTCGACCGGTATAGCCCGTACTGCCGCACGCTGTACAGCCAACCGGGCGGTACAACCTGACAGGTTTGACCGTTGTATACCGTTCGAGTTGCATTTCTTGCACCACCTCTGGCAACGCCGTGTAGGACTCCCGGCACTGCGTGCACAGTGTACGGACCAGGCGCTGTGCCAAGATGCCATTGACGGTGGACGTGAGCAAGTAGTCATCCATGCCCATGTCTAACAAGCGGTTGATGGTGCTGGCCGCGTCGTTGGTGTGCAGTGTGGAGAGCACCATGTGACCCGTAAGGGCAGACTGAACGGCAATTTGTGCGGTCTCCAAATCACGGATTTCACCGATCATGATCACGTCTGGATCTTGACGCACGATGGAACGCAAAGCATTGGCAAAGGTGAGCCCAATTTGGGGCTTGACCTGTATCTGGTTGATGCCTTCCATCTGGTACTCAACCGGGTCTTCCACGGTAAGGATTTTGATATCTGGCTTGTTGAGTTTGTCCAGTGCCGTATACAGCGTGGTGGTCTTGCCTGACCCGGTTGGCCCGGTAACCAGAACAATGCCGTGCGGTTGCATTAGCACTTGTTCAAAGCGCTTGAGCACTTCAGAATCAAAGCCCAGCGTTACAAAGTCCAGCGATGTGCCGCTTTTGTCCAGAATACGCATGACAACGCTTTCGCCATGCATGGTCGGCACAGTTGATACGCGAAGGTCAATTTCCTTACCTTGCAGGCGCAGCTTGATGCGGCCATCTTGCGGGAGGCGACGTTCCGCAATATCCAAACTGGCCATGATTTTGATGCGCGAAATCACGGCAGCCGAGAACCTGCGGGGAGGCGACTCAACCTCGTGCATAACGCCGTCAACTCGATAGCGCACGATCAATCGGTTTTCGAACGGTTCAATGTGGATGTCAGACGCACGGGCTTCCAGCGCATGGCTGATGATGAGACTGACCAAACGAATAATGGGCGCTTCTGATGCCAACTCTTTGAGCTGCTGAAGGTCTTCATTGCCACCTTCGTCGTCGCGCGTCTCCACGTCGCCAACGATTTGGTCCATTGAAGTTTTACCGCTGCCATAAAGGCGCTCAAAGGCGGAGTCCAGCTCAGAGGGGACCGCCAAACGCACGACAATTTTGCGCTGTGTAACCAAGTGGTAGGCGTTGACCACATAGCCATCCATCGGATTGTCCATGGCCAGCACAAGATGATCTGTATCTTCGTGCAAAGGCAAAGCCTTGGACTCTTTGATGAATCGGACTGCAACGCGCTCTTCCAACACGGGAAGCTCTGGATATTCGGATGCGGCTACCACCGGCACATCCATTTGAACCGACAATGCGTCGACAACGTCACGCTCCGCCGCAAAGCCGGAGCGAATCAGCAGTGACCCTAGGCGCTCACCGTTGGCCGACTCTTGCAGGCGCAATGCGCGCTCTAGGTTGGTGGCGTCCAACTTGTTGCGCTCAATTAAAATTTCGCCTAGACGTTTGCTCAACTTGATGGGTTCCAAAGGGAAAAGCGGATTTTAAACTAGCTTGTAAACGAAGGCGAAGATGGAAGATCGGCTCATTCCGTATCAGGCGACACCCAGTTTTGGCATGGGCCGCATTTTGGTCCTTGCCCCACATCCGGACGATGAAGTATTTGGATGCGGCGGCGCCATTGTGCGGCAAGTTGCTGAAGGTGGTTCATCGCATGTCATTGTGGTGACAGGTGGCGATTTTCAGCAGCACAGCTCTGACACGCAGGCCTATGCCGCTACCAGGCAAGATGAAAGTCGCAGGGCCGGCAATATTCTGGGCTACGGGAACCCGGACTTTTGGAGTCTGCCTGATCGAGGGCTGGAGTACGGCGAGCCGTTGGTGCTGCGCATAGTGGACGCGATTGATGCTTTTAAACCCGATGGCGTATTTGCGCCTTCCATTTATGAGATGCACCCGGACCATCGCGTATTAGGCATGGCAGCTCTGGAAGCCGTACGACGCACCCGCTCGTCAACCAAACTCGTAATGTATGAGGTTGGTGTACCCATGCCGCGACCGAATTTCATGCTGGACATCAGCGATTTGGTTGAAACAAAGCAGCGCGCCATGGCCTGCTTTGAATCCCAGTTGCAAGGGCAGGCTTACGACCAGCAGATACAAGCCTTGAACCGATTCCGCAGCTACACATTGGGGCCCCAAGTTCACGCAGCAGAAGCCTATCGCGTCTTGCAACGCGACGAATTGGCCACCGCCCCTCTAGAAGTCTACGAGTCAGAATACCAAAGACAACGAAGCCTGGGACTCGTGATGGTGCCAAGTGATGTGCCATTGGTAAGCGTCATTATTTGCAGTCGAGGCTCGGGCATACCAAATAGCGCGCTGGACTCAGTAGCCTTGCAGACGTATAGCAATGTCGAAGTCATCGTAACAACGGCTGATGCGAAGGTATCAACAAGTCTGCCACCAACCTGCGGCAGATTCCCAATGACCGCCATGCAGTCAGATGCCGAGGACTCCCTTGCCGCTAGAACCAATGCTGCCATGCGGCAGTCGACCGGCAAATATCTGATGATTTTGGACGACGGCAGTCAGCTGCTCCCAGATGGCCTGGCCCTGCTCGTCACTGCAATTCGTGGCAGCGCGGCAAGGGCCGTGCGTGCCGAGGTCGAATCGGTAGACCAACACCCAGACGCCGGTTTTCAATCGGAAAGCCCTGTCTTATTTGAACGATCGCTGTTCGAGGGCGGATGCATTTTTTTGAACGACCCCAATCAGCCTGTCGCCCAAGGCTTCTCGTCGCAGATTGCCAAGCACACCGCAATAGAACATATACCGAACACCAACGCCGCGCGCGCTACGACACCATCAGAACCAGAACGATTGCAATTCCAGACTACCGAGGAGTTTGCTACTCAAATAGCAGGTTTACGCAATGAAATAACGGAACTATCGCAAACATCGTCGAGACAATTGGCACACATCCATGCACTTACCAATCGCATGGAGGCATTGCAAAATTCTACGTCGTGGAAGGTAACTGGCCCGATCCGCTCTCTCATCTCTGCCTTACGCGGCAATCGGCGCGCTGGAAAAACCGAATGACGTACAAAGAATATTTGAACCGCTGGCCTCTGCGCGGTCCGGTGCGTTTGGCCAAAGCCATCATCATCCACTCACACAAGGTATTTTTCTATTTGCGCCCATTTTTGGGAACTCCCAGTGCCACTTTTTCCAACATTCAACACGTAGCTCGAGCATGGCGGAGCAATGGATGGACCCTAGCAAGAGAGGTCGTCCGGCGCCTGCCATTTGAAATGGACTACCAGCGCCTCTGGTCCAATCAATATCTGAAATCTTTTGACTCAAATGCTATTCTGGGGGTTTTTAAACACATGCAAGGCATGTCGGGTCAACCGCTGGTATCCATTTTCACAACGGTCGATTCGACGCGCAAATCTTCACTACCGGAATTAGTCCGGTCAATCGTGGCTCAGGTCTATGAGAATTGGGAGCTGTGCATTGCTGTTGAATCATCTGCACTGAATGCCACCCGCAAGATCATCGATGACATCGCGCCCAATGATGCGCGCATCAGCACATCAGTAACAAACACGGCAACTCAACCATCCTCCAGTATTGCCATGGACCTTGGAATGGCCCACGGCCTCTACACGATGCTGCTCGATTGTGGCGCCGTACTGGAACCGCAGGCATTGTTCCGGATTGCCCAATGCATTGGGCAAGATGGCCCGGACCTCATTTACGCAGATGAAGCAATTGCGTCACACAACGGCTACCAGTTGGTTGGACACAACTATCGGCCAGCGTTCTCTTTAGAGTACCTGCGCGCACATCCATATATCGACCACATGCTGGTCGCCAACACCGAAGTGCTCAGAAAGATAGGTGGCATTGACCAATCACTGGAATATGCAAGCCGTTATGACTTGACTTTACGAGCGGTAGACGCTGCCAAAAAAATTGCGCACATTCCAGAGGCCCTCACGATTTGGCGTCAACCGATTCAGCCGCTGTCGCACAAAGAAAGAGGGCAGGCAATGGCGGAATCTCGCATTGCGATTGAACGCCATCTTGAGCGGCGGGGTGTCATCGGGCTGGTGGAGGATGGATCATCTTTCAATACTTTTGACGTGCAGTACCCACTTCGCGAGGCTTTGAAAGTTGCGATCATTATCCCAACCAAAAACTGCGGAGACTTGGTTCGCCAGTGCATTGACAGCATCGCACAAACGGTCAGACATGTAGCGTATGACATTGTGGTCATTGACCACGCATCCGATGACCCGGAGTCGATCACCTACTTTGCTCAGCTATCCACAAGCCATACCCTTCTGCGCTATGCCGGACCTTTCAATTTCTCTGCCATCAACAATTGGGCAGTTGCCCAATTGGAAGGCGATTACTCGCACTACTTGTTCTGCAACAACGATATCGAGGCCATTCACGACGGTTGGTTAGAGAGAATGATGGGCTTAGGCCAAATGCACGACGTAGGTATGGTCGGCGCCAAACTCCTCTACCCAGACCGCAAATCTATACAGCACGCTGGCGTTTGCGTTGGTATGTATGGCATTGCCGAACACTACGGGAAGTTCGCAGATGCCGTGGCAGAAGACGGCTCACCTGCGCCAGGCTACCACGCAGCGTTGATCACAAACCATGAAATGTCTGCAGTCACTGCAGCTTGTGCTTTGATACGCAAGGACGTGTTTGATTTTGTTGGTGGCTATGACGAAGACTTAGCTGTAGGCTTTGGCGACGTCGATCTGTGTTTGCGTGTTCGGGAAGCCGGTTATCGCATTTTGTATTGCGCGCAAGCAGAACTGGTACACCATGAGTCGTACACGCGCGGCAAAGCCAAAGAAGATCCACACCCCGCAGATTCTGCAAAGTTCGTACAAAAATGGCGCGCGACGTTGGCCCAATGCGACCCTTACTACAATCCCAATCTCACCATACAAAGCACCCACTGGGGCGTGAAGCAACCGATGGTCTTTCAGCTTGACATTGCAAACCGCATTTGGTGCGCGCCGCAAACCACCCAAGGCTCCTCTGCAAACTAAACTGCCACGCGACGGCGCGTCATATCCCTATGCCCACAACGTTTGACGTAGCAGTTGCCCGCCCAGCCCCTTTGGTGACGGTTGTGATTGTCAACTTCAATGGTGGTGGCATGATTTGTCAATGCCTTGCCGCGCTTGCACAGCAAAGCTTCGCTGACTTTTCTACGGTCGTCGTCGACAACAACAGCTCCGACGACTCCGTGGCAGCCATACACGCAGACTTCCCCCTCGTAACCGTCTTGCACCTGAACAAGAACCTGGGGTTCGCCGGTGGCGTAAACCATGCGCTGAGGACTTGTCCATTGGGCACATGGGTTGCACTGCTCAACCCCGATGCGTTCCCACACAAAGACTGGCTGCAGAACCTCGTACAGGCCGCTGAACGAAGCCCGCACTATGCCTCATTTGGCTCCCGAATGTTCAGTGACACGGACCAAAGTATGCTCGACGGCATCGGTGACGCCTATCACGTTAGTGGATTGCCCTGGCGGCAAGCGCACGGCCGCGCAAACAGTGCCCAATACGATGTGGAGCGCGAAATATTTGCGCCTTGCGCGGCAGCTGCGCTGTACAAAGTAGAAGCGCTGCAAGCCATACGACTATTCGATGAGGATTTTTTCCTCTATGTAGAAGACATCGATGTGGGCTTTAGGCTGCGTTTGGCAGGATACCGGTCTTTGTATGTTCCGACTGCGCTAATCCAACACCTGGGGTCAGCTTTCGTTGGCAAACACAGTGATGCGCAGATTTACCACGGGCACCGCAATCTGGTTTGGGCCTACGTTAAGAACATGCCCGGATTTTTGTTTTGGGTATTTCTCCCTGCGCATATTGCGCTGAATTTGGTAGCAGTGTTGTGGTTCACACTCAAAGGCAAAAAAACACTAATCCTCAAGGCAAAACGGGATGCTATTCAAGGGATTCCGCTTTTCTGGAGAAAGCGTATGGCGATTCAGTCCAGCCGCAAGGGTAGCATCTGGAGCATCCTGCAACAGCTCAGTTGGAATCCACTGAATCGCTGATGCCGCATAGGGCCACCATTGTTAAGCAGGTGCAGCCGCGTTACTCAGTCGGTCAGCCAATGATTCAGCATGCGGTGCACTGGTCCAGGCATGGGGTAAGGAGACCACGCCTTGCTCCAGGTTTTCCTGGCTGAAGTGCAAGGTTGCAACATTGGCCGCCGTGTCATATACATGAATTCCGTTTTCGCTCAACAAATACACGGCAATGGAATATTCGCCTTTGAGTAGCGGAATTTTTGGAAACGCAATGGTTGCCGTGCCACGCCCTGCTCCATCGCGGTCAAGCACCATGCCATCGACTTGCGTGCTGCTGCTGGTGATGGTCCGCCCGTCAGGCGAATGCACAGTCATGGCTACGACCGGTGATGGCAATTGCGGGTCTGACGCAAAGCCAACGCTCAAAGTAAATGTCTGCTTGGCGCTTTGCACGTACAGGACATTGCCAGCACTCTCGTCGACTTTGGTCACCACACTCAAAATATGAGCATGCCCCGTTGGCGACGATACAAATGTGGACTGCCCTACCGCCGCGGGAGCCGAATCGCGATCCAGAAATGCCTGATAGCCTGCGACCACGGTGGCAGGATCTCCAATCAACCGAACAACGCCTTTGTCCAACCACAGTGCACGGGTACAGAGGGCTTCAATCTGGTAGATGGAATGTGAGCAGAACAAAATGGTCGCACCCTTTTCTTTCAATCGCATGATGCGGTCAAAGGACTTGCGTGCAAATGCACCATCGCCCACTGAAAGGGCTTCGTCAATAATCAAAATGTCAGGGTCCACGCTTGTGGCGATGGAAAACGCCAACCGCACATACATGCCGCTGGAATACGTCTTGACCGGCTGGTGAATGAAATCTGCAATGCCCGAAAACTCGACGATTTCATCATAGCGGGCGTCTATTTCTGCAGTACTGAGGCCGAGAATAGACGCATTGAGGTAAATGTTCTCTTTGCCGGTAAATTCCAGATTAAATCCGGCGCCCAACTCCAACAGTGCTGCCACACGACCATGCACTGCAACGCTGCCGCCTGATGGATTCAGCGTCCCGCAGATTAACTGCAGCAGCGTAGACTTGCCCGCACCGTTGCGCCCCACCAACCCCAGGACCTCGCCTTTTTGCAGTTCGAAACTCACGTCATGCAATGCTGCGAATTCTTTGTAGTAGCGCTTGCGGCCACGCATCAGCATTTGCTTTAACCGGTCGATAGGGCGCTCGTAGAGCTGAAAGGCTTTGCCCAAGTGTTGGGCTTGAATGGCGAAATTAGAGGACATCGGCAAACCCTTTGCGGGTTAACTGAAAGAACGTTGCCCCCAGCGCTGCAAAAATACAGGCCAACAGCGCATAGAGCCCCAACGCACCCCACGCTGGCCACTGCCCTTGCAGCAACACTGCACGCACCTGCTCAACAATCAAGGTCAATGGATTCAAATTCATCCAAAACTGCCATTCGGGGTCCAGCGACAACACGGTATAAAAGATCGGTGACAAGAACATGATGAAGCTCACCACCATGGCCATGATGGGTCCAATGTCGCGCACAAAGACGCCAATCGCGGAAAAGAACCAGCCCAACCCCAACAGCAAGGGCACAAAGGGCAGCAGGACAAACGGCAACGCCCAGGCTGTTACGGGAATGGCGCCACGCACAAGCAGGAGGACTACGAGCAAGGTGCTCGCGCTAATCAGCAAATGGAAAAGGCCCGAAACGACAGTGACCCAGCTCAGCAGCTCAATGGGAAATATGACTTTCTTGACCAGATTGGGTTGCTCCACCACCAGATTTGGGGCTTTGCTTGCCACCTCGGCAAACAAATTGAAAACGAGTAAGCCGGCAAATACTTGCAGCGCAAATTCAAGGCCCCCGCCCTTGGGAGATCCGGGCCAACTGGCACGAAAAACCCCCACAAAGACGAAAGAATAGACCCCCAACATGAGTAGGGGAGTCAAAAATGACCAGGCCAAACCCAAGAGAGAACCGCGGTAGCGACCCAAAACATCGCGTCGGGCAAATTGCCACAACAGCGAACGGGTGCGCAGGGGGATGTAGGAGCTTTGAAGGAATGTCACAAGCGCTAGTTTAACGGCCCATGGCACTTCAGCTTTCGGGTTAGTAGGCTCCACCTACACCCGAGGCGTATGAATCAGTAAAGTTCCGTGCATGCGCCGCAATGCAGCCTGCTGTGGCGCGCCACTCATCGTCTACTTTGGAGTACCCCATGGTCAAAAAAATGCAAAAGCCCACCGAAACAAAAGCCTCTCAAGCCCACATGGCTGAATCGGTCAAAGAATCTGCTCAGCAAATCTGGCAGGCTGGTTTAGGCGCTTTTACCCGCGCACAGGCCGAAGGCTCCAAGGCCTTTGAAGCCCTTGTGAAAGAAGGCGTTGCCATACAGCGCAAAACCCAGGCACTGGCCGAAGACCGGATTTCCGAAGCCACCAGCAAGATGTCCTCCATGGCAACGGACATCACTTCCAAGGCTACCGGCCAGTGGGACAAGCTAGAAAACATTTTTGAAGAACGTGTAGCCAAGGCGCTGGGCAAGCTTGGCGTTCCATCCTCCAAAGACATCCAGGCATTGAACGAACGTATCGACGCGCTCAACCAGACCATCCAGAAGCTCTCAACAAAAGCGCCTGCGAAAAAGCCCACTCCCGTGGCACCCAAGTCCACCCCGAAGACCGTCGCGAAGCGGGCCACCACACGCACTTGATTGAAGGCCTGGTCACCGATTCAAAAAGGGGGCGCATGTGCGCCCCCTTTTCGTTTCCAAGGCTTATACCTATTGCATTGCAGCAAACAAATTCAGCATAGCGCTCTACACTTTGCAACTATGAATGCCATTTCAGCAGCCCTGCACCGGTTTACACCACTGGGGGCAAACCATGGTTAAAAAAGCCCCGCGCCGCACAGCGGAACGCATTTTGGAGACAACGCTGGAGCTGTTCAATCGCTTTGGCGAACCCAATGTCTCCACGACGCTGATCTCGGCCGAACTCGGCATCAGCCCTGGCAATTTGTACTACCACTATCCAGCCAAGGATGAGCTCATCAACTCACTCTTTGACCGCTATGAAAAGGCACTCAACGAAGTGCTCAACGCCAGTGACAATGTGCGCGACGTTGAAGATGCATGGTTTTTCATGCATACACTGTTCGAGCTGATCTGGCAGTACCGTTTTCTCTACCGCGACCTGAACGATTTGCTGAGCAAAAATCGCCGGCTGGAGACGCATTTCCAAAGCGTCCTGAAGAACAAAACGCGCTCCGTAAAACTCATGCTCGATGCCATGAACCGGTCTCGGGCCATCCACATCGACTCGCGCGAAATGGACCCTACTGCCACCAGCATGGTGGTGGTATTGACGTATTGGCTCAGTTTCGAATACGTCAAAGATCCGCGCAATGCCTTGGAGCCATCCAGCGCACAGGCAGCCCTACTGCGCGGCGCGCACCATGTGCTCAATCTCTTGGCACCCTACCTGGAAGCAGAGCAAAGGGCCCACCTGCTCCATCTGGTGGGTGCCTACACTGCTCCACACCCGCCATAGCCTTTCATGCCCGACCAGCGCTGGTAAACGCCAAAAATAAGGAGACACAACATGGCGCCCTGGACTGTTTTCCCACACCGTAGTGAGTTCCACTACGACCCCGCTGGCGTCCAAGCGCATTGGGACCAGCTGCATGCTGGTGACCGGGAGCCACTGCCCGACTGCCCGCACGTGCTGGCTGCCTGGGCCCTTTTTCACTCAGGTGAATTCGAACAAGCTACCAAAGCCGGACTAGAGGCCGGTGCAGGCGGAACAACAGTGGCCAACAAGGCCACGTGCATCTATGCACACTATCTTGAGCCGTGCGACAAGCGTCGCCAGAGCCTGTTTCTAGAGGTGGCATCCCGTGCAGCCAAGCAATGCACGGCAGCCCCCCGCAACGCCAATGCGTTCTATTGGCAGGCCTATGCTTTGGGCCGCTACAGCCAGGGCGTCAGTGTGGCTAAGGCATTGGCACAAGGTGTGGGCGGCAAGATCAAGTCTGCCTTGGAGTCGGTCATCCGCTTGCAACCAGCACACGCTGATGCGCACATTGCGCTGGCAACATTCCATGCACAAGTCATTGACAAAGTAGGGCCCCTGATCGCCAACATGACCTACGGTGCGAAAAAGGAGATCAGTCTGAATCTGTTTGAACAGGCGATGAACCTGAATCCGCGCTCTGCCATCGCCAAGATCGAATATGCCAACGCACTGGTGGCTTTGGAAGGTGACAAGCGCATGCCCGAAGCCACCCTGTACTACCAGCAGGCGGCTGCCATGGCGGCGCTGGACGCAACACAGAAACTCGATGCAACCCGGGCACAAAAGGAAATGGCAAACTAGCGAGGCAGGAGGCACAGGCAATCTGCACTGACTTGCAGCTACTGTACTATTGCGATAGTCCAGCCCCCACGCAAGAATACGGCAAGATTAAGGACCATCCTTTGCAAACAACCATCTGGAGTAGCCCATGGCCGATCTGAAAAAGAAATTCGACGCTGCAGTCGCCGATTCAAAGAACCTCACCGAGCGCCCCGACAACGCAACACTGCTCAAGATTTATGCGCTGTACAAACAAGCCAGCGTGGGCGACAACACCGAAAAGAAGCCCGGCTTCGTTGACATGGTCGGTCGCGCCAAATGGGATGCCTGGAACAACCTCAAGGGCGTGGCTAGCAATGACGCCATGCAGCAGTATGTCGATCTGATCGAATCTTTGAGCTAAATACCAGCACAGCCCTCGTAGATACTACGCGAGCAGCTCTCAGAACAATAGCGCCCGTGTGGCGCTATTGTTTTTTCGCTGCGGGCTTTTTAGGCGCTGCCTTGGGTGCCAACAGATCATCCAGGTTTTTGACAATTTCAGCCTCTATACGTCCTTTGAAGGCACCCAGCAAAAATCCGAGTTTGGCGTCCAGATCAAAGTGGTCGGCCGTCACATGCAAAACGCCGGTCACCCCGGATCGTTTAAATGCCACGCGGTCCTCCGCCGTGCCTTTTTCGTAGGTGCACTCCATGCCGAACTCGGCTTCCACATGCTGTGCCCAGGTCATTGCAAGTTTCCGCGCCGCGGCTAGGCTCAGGGCGTGTTCGCGTCGAATGTGAAGGTCTACCATGCTTGTACTCCTCTAGTCACACCGCAGCGCGGCGATGGTTCATACTCCTGCACATCATAGAACCAACCCGACGGCCGCAAGGCCAACCGATGACATGCTGTACAAATTCAAATCCCAAGCCACGGCGGACCTCATCATGCTGGAGCCCAATGGGCGACAGATACTGGAGCTCATCGGCAAGTCTGACGCTGCGGCGTTGGCCAAAGGCATTCTTCTACCGCAGGACATGCCCACCGCCATCACAGCACTGGAACGGGCTGTAGCGCAAGACGAAGAGGCTCAGCAGGAACGCATGCGCGCGGCGCTGGCTGCAAGAGAAAAACTGCCTCGGTCAGACGTGGTGACTTTGCGCCAGCGCGCTGCGCCATTCTTGGACATGCTGCGCCGCAGCCACGCTGCCGACAAAGAAGTGGTCTGGGGCGTCTGAGTTTGGCGTTTGACTTGGCGGCGTAGGCCGGTCCTACATGCCCAGCGACCGCAGCAAAGCTTCTTGATCGGTGGTGTCGGCGGCGTCTTGTGCCTGCTGGGTCTGCTGGCTGGTCGCCCCGCCCGCTTGGGCTTGCGCGATCACCTCGTCGGGCGTGAGGGATTCCGAAACCTCAAAATCGTGCAGCTTGATGAACTCGGTGCGATCAATCGCAAATTCCAGGTAGAAGATGTTGTTGCGGCCGGTATAGAAGGTTACGCGGCGCGACTCGGGCTGGTCGAGTTGGGTGTCCACGCTCAGCACCACCTGTTTGTTGAGCACCAGCATTTTGGGCTGGTTCTGGGTGATGTTGGTTTGCAGTTCGCGGCGCACCTTGCCAGTGAAGTCACCCACGATCTGGTTCATCAGTTCGCCCAGAATATTGGCCACTTCGTCCGAAGTGTGCGCACTGGCCAATTCGCTCTTGGGCATGCCCATGTTGAGCATGTAGCTCTCGTACAGTTCCATGGCTGTCTGTGCCGAAAAATTCAGCACCACTAGGCCTGAAAATCCCCCATCAAACAGCACAAAACAACCAATATCGGGCTTGAGACAGGTCTTGGTGATGCGCTGGACCATGCCGGAGTAGTGGATATCACACTGGGTGGCAGCGGTAAGTACACGGGTAACCGAATTGCACAAGCTCGTCAAAATATCTTCGGTACCGTATGTCACGGTCGATTCTTGCCAAGTTCTCGCCATATACGTAAGCCTCCAACCAAAAGCGCAAATGTACAGCGGCTATGGCCACTGCGCCCCAAAACCCAACCGCAACGCAGGGTAAACACCGCCATCCATCGGGTCGTTTGTGGGGGTTCTGTGCCCTGCAGGCAAATGCTAGCACTAATTGGGCCCCGGCCCTCGTAAAATGTGCGTAAGCAGCTACAAAAGAGATAGCACATGTCAGATACAAAACCACCCACCCCCAACCCGGTCTTTCGCCGTGCAGCGTCACCCGCTGGCAAAACGCCAACCCAACGTGCCGCTATTCCTGCCGGGCAAAGCAACACTGCCGCCCACGGCGCAAACGGCACCGTGCGCCTGAACAAGCGCATGGCCGAGTTGGGCCTGGCCTCACGCCGCGAGGCCGACGACTGGATCGCCAAGGGCTGGGTCAATGTCAATGGCAAGGTAGCTGAAATGGGCATGCAGGTCTTGCCCGACGCACGCATTGAGGTCACCCAGCAAGCCAAAGGCGCCCAGGCCAACCAGGTCACGATCTTGCTCAACAAACCGATTGGCATTGTCAGCGGCCAAGCCGAAGACGGGCACGCGCCCGCCATCACGCTGATACAACCGCAAAACCGGTGGTCCGACGACAACGCCCGTTTCTTCTTCCACGGTAGCCAGCTCAAGAGCCTGGTGCCCGCCGGACGGCTGGACATTGACTCCACCGGCCTCTTGGTCCTGACGCAGGACGGCCGCGTGGCCCGTCAGCTCATTGGCGAAGACTCCGGCATGGAAAAAGAATACCTGGTGCGCGTGGTCTACACCGGTGTAGCCAACCCGGCGGCTGCCACGTCCGCCGCAGCAACCTATGGCGCGCGCGCCACCGTCAACACTTTGACCCGCCCCGCACCGCCCACACAACTAAGCCGCATTGACGATGACGACCCGGTGAGCACCGATGTGCAGTCCGTCTTCCCTGCGGAGAAGCTACGCCTGCTGCGCCACGGCCTGCGGCTGGACGACCAGGCGCTGAAACCCGCCAAAGTGGAATGGCAAAACCCCGAGCAACTGCGCTTTGTGCTGGTGGAGGGCAAAAAACGCCAGATCCGCCGCATGTGCGAGCTGGTGGGGCTGAAGGTGGTGGGCTTGAAGCGGGTGCGGGTGGGCAAGGTCATGCTGGGCAACCTACCCGTGGGCCAGTGGCGTTATCTGCAACCTCACGAAAAATTCTAGTCGCCGACCCTAGCGACAAACACACTCAAAGTCACGCATGGCCACCAAGGTTCCCCCGAGCGGTTCAGGATCGGCCCTCACAACCCTGGCCACCGATGTACGGGGCGCGGCCCAACTTGCCACGCAGGCCACGCTGGGGGTTACGCGCATGGTCGAAGGCGTACACCAGTCGGTATGGGGCAGCATAGGCGTGCCAGGTGGCCCACCCCACAACGGTGAGGCCACAACCCGGGGGTTGACTGGCATGGTCTACCGCGCCGTGCGCGGCGTCACCACGCTTGTGGGCGCTACTGCAGACACCATCCTCAATGGCTTGATGCCATTACTCACGTCTGCCGAGGCACAGCCAGCGGAATCCCGCCAGCGCGCTGCAGTGCTGGCCGCACTCAATGGCGTACTGGGCGACCACCTGGCAGCGAGTGGCAACCCGCTGGCCACCCCCATGTCCCTGCGTCTGGACGGGCATGTGCTGAATGGGACAAACGCCGCACCCCGCAATGCCAAGCTACTCGTCGTGCTGCATGGCTTGTGCATGAACGATCTGCAGTGGATGCACCCCGGTGCCGATGGCCACCCCACCAGCCACGCCCACGCCTTGGCAGCCGCCCACGGCTACACACCCATTTTTGTGCGCTACAACACCGGCCTGCACACCTCAGACAACGGTGCGGCGCTTTCTTCGGCGCTCACCCAATTGGTAGCCCAGTGGCCGGTGCCCGTGGACAGCATCGCCGTACTGGCGCACAGCATGGGTGGCCTGGTCACGCGCAGTGCCTGTGCCCAGCCCAACGCCGCCGCTTGGCTGCCAAAACTCACCGCCATTGCTTTCCTGGGCACGCCGCACCATGGCGCGCCGCTAGAGCGCGCGGGCAACTGGGTCGATGTGATTTTGGGCAGCACACCGTTTTCGCGCCCGTTTGCCAAACTAGGCCAGCTGCGCAGCGCCGGCATTACGGACCTGCGCTTTGGCCATGTGCTGGCCAGCGACTGGCAAGGCCACGACCGCTTTCGCCGCAAGCCCGACAGCCGCACCCACCTCCCCCTGCCCGACGGCGTGGCCTGCTACGCCATAGCCGCCACGGTAGCCAAACCCCGCAGCCTGCTGGCCGAGCGCTTGGTTGGTGATGGCTTGGTACCCCTGCACAGCGCACTGGGTCTGCACGACAACGCCCACCGCAACCTGAAATTTGCCAAGGCGCGGCAGACCGTGGTGTATGGCATGAACCATATGGAACTGCTCAGCAACCCTGTGGTGCGCGACCAGCTTTTAAGTTGGTTGTAGTAGCTTTAGTTGGTTCGTACTTCTTTGACCCAAATTCCAACGGACGATACGACGCCCCGAATTTGCAATGCCTGACCAGCTCTTGGTACGGGGCCGATCAGTCGCCCGTCTACACAAACATTCTCGTACTTCCCGTCTAAAGTCAGGCTCAATTTCTGCCTGCAACCTCTTCCCGCATTGTGCAAAGGGTCGAGTAAACTGGCATTGGCTTTAATTGACATAACCTCTTCACCCGCCAAGTAGCCCCATAGATAGATGTAACCGAGGGGCGCAAACGCAGCGGCAGCTGCTATGAATATTGCGGCAAACGGAATCACTAGAAACTCCTTCGCGCTGCGAAACGGAGGGGCCACCCAAAGCGCCAGTAGTGCTGCGGGAAACACCAGGACAATGGCTGCACTTCGTGCCATATGGCGCCAATCTGGGGAGAACAGTACGAAGTGCTCGCCCATCTGTGTGTTCAAAATCGCGCCCAAGAAGATGGCCAACACCAAAAACGCCCACACCCATGCCAGCATGCCTTTGCTCTTATTCATGTGCCACATTCTCCATCCAAAATCCCACCTACCAATACCAGCGCCCTTGAAACCCACCCCATCGCCCATAATTGAGGGTTGCCTGCGCCACAAGCGCCTTGCTTGTTGCACACACCCTGTATTTTTTGAAACCAGAGACGATACCCATGAGCAAACAAACCCTTTCCTTTCAAGCCGAAGTTGCACAGCTGCTCCACTTGGTGACGCATTCGCTGTACTCCAACAAGGAAATTTTCCTGCGGGAACTGATCTCCAACGCATCCGACGCCTGCGACAAGCTGCGCTTTGAAGCCATTAACAACGGCGGCCTGTACGAGAACGACTCCGAACTCAAGGTTCGCGTCACCTTCGACAAAGACGCCAAGACCCTGACCATCACTGACAACGGTATTGGTTTGAGCCAGCAAGAAGCCATCGACAACCTGGGCACCATTGCCAAGAGCGGAACCAAAGATTTCGTTTCCAAGCTGAGCGGCGACCAAAAGGCAGACTCCAACCTGATCGGTCAGTTTGGCGTGGGCTTTTACTCTGGCTTTATCGTGGCCGACAAGATCACCGTCGAGTCCCGCCGTGCTGGCCTACCCGCATCGGAAGCCGTGCGCTGGGTCAGTGATGGCGGTGCCAGCGGTGGTGGCGCGTTTGAGGTGGAAGGCATCACCCGCGAGGCACGCGGCACCAGCGTCATCCTGCACCTGCGGGAAGATGCCCAGGACTACACCCAGACCTGGAAGGTCAAGAACATCATCAACAAGTATTCCGACCACATCAGCCTGCCCATCCAAATGGAAAAGGAAGAGTGGAAAGACGGCGAGCTGATCGACCCGAACGACGAAAAAGGCGGCCGCCAACCCGGTGGCATGGTCAAGACCGGCGAATGGGAAACCGTCAACAAGGCCAGCGCCATTTGGACCCGCCCCAAGAAAGACATCACCGGCGAACAGTACGACGAGTTTTACAAACAGATCAGCCACGACTTTGAAGCCCCGCTGGCCCACACGCACAATCGCGTGGAAGGCAGCACCGAATACACCCAGCTGCTCTACATTCCCGGCAAAGCGCCCATGGACCTGTGGAACCGCGAGAAAAAAGGCGGCTTGAAGCTGTACGTCAAGCGCGTCTTCATCATGGACGACGCCGAGGCCCTCCTGCCCACCTACCTTCGCTTTGTGAAGGGCGTGGTTGACTCTGCCGACCTGCCACTGAACGTGAGCCGCGAGCTGCTGCAAGAAAGCCGCGACGTAAAAGCCATCCGCGAGGGCTGCACCAAGCGCGTGCTGTCCATGCTGGAAGACCTGGCAAACAACGACAAGTTGCCTGAAAGCTCGGCAGATGGCGTGACCGATGTAGTGAGCGAAGAAGACAAGGCACAGGCTGGCAAATACACCAAGTTCTACGGTGAATTTGGCGCCGTGCTGAAAGAAGGCCTGGGCGAAGACTTTGCCAACAAGGAGCGCCTGTGCAAGCTGCTGCGCTTTGCATCCACCACCAGCGATTCCGCCAGCGTGGGCTTTGCCGACTACAAGGCCCGCATGAAAGAAGGCCAGGAAGCCATCTACTACATCACCGCCGACACCTTGGCCGCGGCCAAAAACAGCCCGCAGCTGGAAGTGTTCAAGAAGAAGGGCATCGAAGTACTGCTGATGACCGACCGCGTGGACGAATGGGCGTTGAACTTTGTGCAAGAGTTTGACGGCACACCACTGCAAAGCGTGGCCAAGGGTGCAGTCGATCTGGGCAGCCTGCAAGACGAAGCCGAGAAGAAGGCCGCCGAAGAAGCCGCCGAAGTCTTCAAGCCCTTGCTGGCCAAACTCAAAGAAGCACTCAAGGAAAAGGCCGAAGACGTGCGCGTCACCACCCGCCTGGTGGACAGCCCCGCGTGCCTGGTCGTCAAAGACGACGGCATGAGCACCCAACTGGCCCGCATGCTCAAACAAGCCGGACAAGCTGCGCCTGAAGTGAAGCCCGTGCTGGAAGTGAACGCCGAACACGCCTTGGTGAAGAAGCTGGACGGCTCCGTGCACTTCAATGACCTGGCGCACATTTTGTTTGACCAGGCGCTGTTGGCTGAAGGCGGCATGCCTGCGGACCCGGCTGCTTATGTGAAGCGGGTGAATGCGTTGCTGGTGTGATTCCAGAGAGGGTTAGTGGTCAAAATGGCCGCTAGCCCTCGTAGAATGTACGTTAGTAGCTACCAAATTAGTAGCTTCCTTCAAACAAAACAAAGCCCCGCAGTTGTATGACTGGCGGGGCTTTTCACTATTCGCTCAGCACTTTTTCAATCCGCGGGTCGGGCATGAGCCAGATGATGGCCACCAGCATCAGCAGCACGCCTGCAGGCCAGGCGTAGCCTAACAGCGCCACGGGCCCCGCCAGCACATAGGCCGCCAGCGACACCTTGCCTTTGTAGTCGCTACCCACAGCATGGGCCAGCTTGGAGTCAGCGCCATGGTGGCGGATGATGATGGCAATCACGCCATCGCTAAACGCTTCTAACCGTCCTTTTCCCATGGGCTTTCCTAGTTAATAGGGACTGTACTTTAGGGCCAGGGCGGCGCCCATGATCAACCACACGTTTGAAGGATACCGGAAAGCTTGGCCAGCGCCCACATGGAGCCTGCCGCCCCACAACTGCGTTTACCGCACGTGAAGATGAACGGACTAGAAGTGCAGTGCCATTACCGACGTGATGCGGCCTTGTGGGGCCACCGGGATGGTGACCATGGGCTCCGCCACCCCAGGAACGCCATTGGTGTACGCCTGTACCAGTGGGTTTTTGCTATTGTTTGTCAATGCGACACCTTCGGATTCATCAAGCATGGACTGTGCTTCGGAAAATCCCAAGGTTCGCACCAGCATGGATCCCGTAGCATTCGGCACCCACGTTTCGATGCGCCGTGCAATGGGTGTGGCAAGCGCCGACAAAAAAGCCATGATGTAGTGGGAACCGTCCAGTGTGGAGCACGGAATCGCAAACCCCCGGTTGATACCTACTTTCATTGCGCCGTCCGCGCGCAGGAATCCATTGCCCCGACCCATATCGCGTTGAAATACGGGCTGCTGTGATTGCCAGGCCTGGCCCGGCAGACCATTGCCTTTGCGAAAAGACATGGTGCGGGACGTCGACTCAAAGGCATCACCCGTCGTGCCATAGTAACCATCAACCAGCGCCATGCTGTCAGATGCTTCTGGCTCGTTGGCCCAGAGTTCGATGGCGCCGGCGTGCTCCTCGTCGTCACCGCAATACAGCACCACCACAGAACTCAGCTCCCCATCTTTGAAAATGGGCAATGCTATGGCGCTGGTAAGCCCGGCGGACTTGGCCACCGCTGCGCGCCTAAAGATGCTGCCCTCCAGCCGCTTGAGCAAAATGGGCCTGCCAGTTTCCCAAACCTGGCCTATGAGGCCTTCACCGCGGCCGAAGCACAGGTTATTGCTGATCGATGCAAAGCGATGCGCAGTGCCGAAAAGGCCCCCACCAAACTCCAGCAAACTCCGGTCTGCATTGGGAACCCAGTATTCAATGACGCGGATAAATGTTTTCATAGTGCACCTGAAGGGATGTGGCTGGATTCTTGAGATACCGAAGAATGTCGAACCATGTGGAGCAGCGCCACATCGTGTTCATGACTTGACCTCTTCAAACGTAAATGCGGTAGCGATCTTGATGAGTGCGTATTCAAGAATCAGGCCAACTATGCCTATCACAAAGATGGCGATGATGATGTTCTTCACGTTCAGGTTGTTCCACTCGTCCCACACCCAGAAACCAATGCCCACGCCACCGGTCAGCATCTCGGCCGCCACAATCACCAACCAGGCGGTTCCTACGGCCAGACGCACACCGGTCAGCATGTAGGGCAGCACCGAGGGGAACAAAATCTTGGTGACGATCTTCCACTCGGACAGGTTCAACACCTTGGCCACGTTCATGTAGTCTTGCGGCACCCGTTGCACACCCACAGCAGTGTTGATGAGCATGGGCCAGATGGAGCAGATGAAGATGGTCCAGATGGCTGCTGGGTTGGCACCCTTGAACACCATCAGACCAATCGGCAGCCAGGCCAGTGGTGACACGGGGGCGCAGCAGGCTGATCAGCGGGTTGAACATGCGACCCAGAAATTCAAACCGGCCGATTGCAAAACCTGCCGGAATGCCTACCGCAGCTGCCATGCCGAAGCCCATTGCCACACGCTCCAACGACATCAGAACGTTCCAGCCCACGCCTTGGTCGTTAGGGCCCTTGCGGTAGAAGGGGTCGCTGAAGATGATGATGGCCTGCTGCAAGGTATCCCACGGGCTAGGAATGCTGTCCTTGGTACCAATGCTGACGAGTGCCCAGATGCAAACAAGCAGTGCCAGGCCCAGCACCGGTGCCAAGACCGAAAGTGTTAGACCCTCCCAGTCAACACCGCCTTTGGTTCTATTTCCAACCAGCGCAAGAGTTTCGGGCGATGCCACCACCGTGGCGCTGAGTCGGTCAGCCTCAGTTTTGGAGGCAGTCTCCAAAGGAACCGGGTCCAACGGAGTATGAAATACAGCGCTAACCATGGCAGGCCCTTTCAGTGTTGACAGATGCGGCGCTGCCACTGGCGTGGAGTGTCAGAAGGCAGCAAACGCAAAAACTTCATCGCAAACAGAAGAAAAGGCGACCGCACTGCCCTTGCCTTGTGAAAGCAGTGACCAGTGGGGACGCCTTTGTCCGGTGCGACATGCCAGAACAACCGTTGGTTGCTGCACATCACATGACCATTGCTGGTCCTGGCATGCACTACGCAATCTATGTGCCAAGTCCAGCTGCTGTCAAATTGATAGCAAGTAATATAGTTTCCATGAGGGCTAGCCACCGATACAGAGAAGTTCATCAAACCTGAATAGGATTTGCAGCGTGCGTGAGTTTCGTGCAATGCACCATTTCCGCTTGCACTACAACGTGCTGCAGCGTAGCCAGGCCGGGAATTAGCCACGCAACCAGGCAACCCCTGAAGTGCCTTTACAACGCCCATCATTTATTGCATTACACAGTGGCACGACATGTGCTTCAATGGCGTTGTAGGTGTACTTGGTTCACAGTCATTGCATAGGAGGCCATCATGGAATCTCGCAGTCTTGTTACCCAGTCTTCAATCTTTCAGCTGCCCGTGGCGCAGATGCGGCGTGTGTTTCAGCCCGACGAGGTTGAGCGCAAGCTGGCCAAGCTTCCCGAAAGCGAGCACGACAGCCTGCGTGCCACCTACCGGCGCATGCTGGAGCGCGGGCCGCAGCGCTTCTCGGTCAAGCCCTGGGGTGTGCCCAATATGGACACGCTGTACCACACCCTCCCCAATTTCACCGAGGTGCTGGACGACGTAAAACGCCACGTGGCACTGGCGCAGGACAGCCAGGATGCGCTGGAGGTCACACCCATTTTGCTGCTCGGCCCTCCGGGCATTGGCAAAACCCATTTCGCCAAGAAGCTGGCCGACTTGCTGGGCACGGGCATGAGTCTGGTACCAATGAGTTCCATGACTGCAGGCTGGCTGCTGTCGGGGTCGTCATCCCAATGGAAAGGGGCCAAGCCCGGCAAGGTGTTTGAGGCGCTGGTGGATGGCGAATATGCCAACCCGGTGATTGTGGTGGACGAGATCGACAAGGCCAGCGCCGACGCGCAGTACGACCCGCTGGGCGCGCTCTACAGCCTGCTGGAGCACGATACCGCACAAAACTTTACCGACGAGTTTGCCGAGGTGGCCATTGACGCCAGCCAAGTCATCTGGGTGACCACGGCCAATGACGAGCGCGGCATTCCAGCCCCCATTTTGAACCGCATGAATGTCTTTACCGTAGAGGCCCCCACGCTGGAGGCCGCCCGCCAAATTGCCCGCCAGCTGTACCACAGCATTTGCGATGCACACGGTTGGGGCAAACGGTTTGCCCCGGAGCCGGGCGACGATCTCCTGGACGCGCTCAGCCTGATGCCACCACGCGACATGCGCCGCGCGCTGATGACCGGCTTTGGCAATGCGCGGCTGGATGCGCGCAGTGACGTGACTGTGGACGACCTGCCCAAAGCGGGTGGCAAGAAGGGAACGATGGGCTTTATGCAATAGGTGGGGTGGAGCAAGTCAGATGGAGCAGGCCATACCCATGAAAGCACCTAGTAAACGGTTTACCCGCGAGTTGTAATTTGCTCTACTATTGATAGCTGCTAGCGCTTTGTTGACGAGGGCTAGCGGCTATTTTTACTTGGAGCCATGCCATGAATCCGTTGAGTCTGTCGCACTTCGCCGCGTTTTGGACCCTCCCAATGGTTGAGGTCAACCTGATGGTGTTCCTCAACCTGGCGGGTGCATTGATACTGGGCTTGCTGCTGGGCTACGAGCGCACCTACCATGGGCGCGCTGCGGGCATGCGCACCTATGGCATTGTCTGCATGGCATCGGCAGCGCTTACCGTGTTTTGTGGCTACCCCGGGTATTGGTGGGGCGGTACGGCGGCCACTGCAGCACTGCCGATCGATCCCACACGGGTGATTCAGGGCATTGTGACCGGGGTGGGCTTTCTGGGCGCTGGTGTCATCATGAAAGAGGGGCTCAACATCAGCGGCCTGACCACGGCTGCATCGATCTGGGCGTCCAGCGCCATTGGCGTCATCGTGGGCATTGGTTTTTTTGGTGCTGCCATTTTGTTGACGCTTTTGCTACTGGTGCTGATGATGTGGGTACCCAAGCTGGAGGTGCGCTTGCCATCCCGCCGGGCCATGGGGGTGGTGATGTGCTTTTTGCCGGGCCACGAACCGCAAGAGGCCGCACTAAAAGCCACCATTCTGCAATGGGGTTATATGGTGGCAGAAGGGTCGCTCAGCATTGTGGCGAGCCAAAGCACTACGCAGTGGAACTTTGTGATGGTGGCGCTCAAGACCCGGCCAGAACCGAACTCGTTGTTTGAACTGTCGCGCAAACTGCGCGAGGTGGATGGCGTGGATAGTTTGCAGATCAGCCATGCAAGGAATTGACTCGCAAAAGGGTTGATGGTGCGGCCCCCACGCAGTGCGGGCTTCACACTCGACGGACCATGCCCGGTGATAATCTGATGCATGAAGTGAAGGTCGAATACGGCCTGCATGTAACCTGATTTGTTAGCCTCAATAGCAATTGCTCCGGCGTAGCAGTTGTGTCCACCTTGAACTATGCCGCATCAACGTAACAATCATGATCGCTGAAGTATTGACCGCAATTTGTTTTGCCGCAGACCGGCACAGCACACAACGCCGCAAGGGACCGCGTGGCGCACCCTACATCAACCATTTGGTTGAAGTGGCTTCGCTGATATCAAACGACGCCGATGTGCAAGATCGTGACACGCTCATTGCAGCAGTGCTGCACGATATTGTGGAAGACACTGCGACCACGCTCGACGAAGTAACTGAGCTTTTTGGCGCGCGCGTGCGTGACCTGGTTGCCGCTGTCTCAAGTGACAAATCTCTGACTATCGAGGAGCGAAAGCGCCTAATCCTCGTTCAACTTGGCAGCGCGGAGAGTCCGATCAAGCTTATCAAACTTGCAGATTTGTGTAGCAACGTCGACTCCATTCCTGCGGATTGGGACAAAAAAAGAATCGAAGACTATTTGGACTGGTCACAGCAAGCGGCCAGCCTGTGCGCGGGCGTCAGCCCTGCACTCGACACACTGTTCCTGAACCGCTGGCAAACCGCAAAGGCGAATGCGCTGGAGCAGTCACGGTGGCAACCCATTAGCAGATAATATCGCTTCAGCCCTCGTGGAACATGCATAGCACGCTATTACATCAGTAGCACTTTCAAATCCCTTAGAGCCGCCACCGACTACCGCACGGTAGCCTGCCGCACTGCATGCGCCCACTGCGCCATGCGCTCTTGCACTTGATGGGAGGGCAGTTTGGGCTCAAAGGTGCGGTCCACTCGCCAGTGGGCGCTGAGCTCTGCCGTGCTGGCATAAAAGCCCGTAGTCAACCCAGCCAGATAATAGGTCGCATCCTAGAAAGGCCAAAACACTGGCAGACTACAGCCATAATCTATTGCCGTGTCTACCTATATAACCCCCTATCAGTCCCAATATATAGCGTGGCTTCTGTCTCGCCGCATGGGGGCAGACGCTCCCGACATGCTGGCTACCACGCTGGTGGACGCGCAGGTCGATCTGAACCCGCATCAGGTCGAAGCAGCCCTCTTTGCCTTTCACAGCCCGCTGTCCAAAGGCGTGATCCTGGCGGACGAGGTGGGCTTGGGTAAAACCATCGAGGCCGGTTTGGTTATCGCCCAGCGCTGGGCAGAGCGCAAGCGGCACATTTTGGTTATTGCACCCGCCAACTTGCGCAAGCAGTGGCATCAAGAATTGCAAGACAAATTTAGCCTGCAAGCTCAGATTCTGGAAGCCAAGAGCTACCGTGATTCGGTGAAGTCAGGCACCAAGCAGCCCTTTGACCAAGCCCGGGTCCTCATTTGCTCCTACCAGTTCGCCAAGGCCAAGGCAGACGACCTGCGCCGCGTGGCTTGGGATCTGGTGGTGATGGACGAAGCCCATCGGTTACGCAATGTTTACAAGCAGAGCAATGTCATTGGCAAAGCTTTGAAAGATGCCTTGGCAAATGCACCCAAAGTGTTGCTCACCGCCACGCCGCTGCAAAACTCCCTGCTGGAGCTTTACGGCTTGGTCAGCCTGGTTGACGAGCGGGTGTTTGGCGACTTGCCCAGCTTTCGTGATCAGTTTGGCGCTTTGAATAACGCCGCTACGGTGGCCAAACTCCGCGAACGCCTCCAACCCGTATGCATGCGCACCCTGCGCCGTCAGGTGCAGCCCTACATCTCGTACACCAAGCGCATTCCCATGGTGGAGCAGTTCACCCCGTCGCAAGATGAGCAGGTGCTGCGCGATATGGTGTCCGACTACTTGCGTCGCCCTGCGCTCAATGCCTTGCCCGCCGGGCAGCGCCAGCTGATTTCACTGGTGCTGTGGAAGCTGCTGGCATCCAGCAGCCACGCCATTGGCGGTGCCTTGGGCACCATGGCTCAGCGCCTGCAAGACAAGCTTGGGGCGGAGTCTGCCGACAAAACGGATTCGCAGCTAAGTTCGGAGCTGGACAAAGACTACGAGTCCTTGGACGAAACCGAAGAAGAGTGGGGTGATGAAGGCGACGATGCAGGCCCACCACTTGCCAGCGTTGCCGAAGAGATAGCCGAACTGCGCGAGTTCCAGCGCATGGCCACCACCATCCGTGACAACGCCAAGGGCCAAGCCTTACTGGTTGCGCTAGGCAAAGCCTTTGCCGAGCTGGAAAAGCTGGGTGCCAACAAAAAAGCCCTCATCTTCACCGAGTCCCGCCGCACGCAAGACTACTTGCTGCAACTCATGGAGCTGAGCCCTTATGCAGGCAAGGCCGTGCTGTTCAACGGCACTAACACCAGCGACCAAGCCACCGCCATCTACCAAGCGTGGTTGGAGCGCCATGCGGGCACCGACCGCATCACCGGCTCGCGCACTGCAGACACCCGTGCCGCGCTGGTGGAGCATTTCAGAGACTCCGCGCAAATCATGATCGCCACCGAGGCCGGGGCCGAAGGCATCAACCTGCAGTTTTGCTCGTTGGTTATCAACTACGACCTGCCATGGAACCCGCAGCGCATTGAGCAACGCATAGGCCGCTGCCACCGTTACGGGCAAAAGCACGACGTGGTGGTGGTTAACTTCATTGACCACAGCAACCCGGCCGACAAGCGCGTATATGAATTGTTGGCGCAAAAGTTTCAGCTCTTTGAAGGCGTGTTTGGCGCCAGCGACGAGGTGCTGGGCACCATCGGCAGCGGTGTGGACTTTGAGCGCCGTATTGCCGAGATTTACCAGACCTGCCGCAACCCGCAGGAGATAGAAACGTCCTTCCAGCAATTGCAGCTGGACCTGTCGGGCGAGATCAACGCCGCCATGCTCAAAACCCGGCAACTGCTGCTGGAGAACTTTGACGAAGCCGTGCAGGACAAGCTCAAGGTGCGTCAGACCGAGAGCAAAAGCGCCCGCAGCCGCTACGAGCGCTTGCTCATGGATCTGACCCAGGCCGAGCTGCAAAGCCACGCCGAGTTTGACCATGAAGGCTTCACGTTGACCCAAACGCCCCCTGGTGTTCCGCCAGTCGATGCGCCACCCGGCCGCTACGAGCTGCCCCGCCGTAGTGGCGAGGCCCACCTGTACCGCACCGGCCACCCACTGGCCCAGGCGCTGATTGCGCAGGCAAAAAACCGAGTCCTGCGCACTGCGCGTATCCGCTTTAACTACGATGCTTACGGCACCAATGTCTCCACTCTCAAGGCGCGGCGTGGGCAGGGCGGCTGGCTGTCGTTCAGTGTGCTCTCGGTAGATGCGCTGGGATTGGTGGAAGACTATTTGCTGGTGGTAGGCCTTACCGATGCAGGCGAAGCCCTGCACGAAGAAGACGCCGAAAAGTTGCTGCGCCTACCTGCTGAATTGCTGCAAGACGACCTGCTAATGCAACCCCCCGCTGCGCTGGGTGAAGAATTGCTGCGCCTGGAGCGGCAGCACATTCAAGCCGTTAACACCCGCAACCTGGGCTACTTTGATGCCGAAGTGCAAAAGCTGGACGCCTGGGCCGACGATTTGAAAGTGGGTCTGGAAAACGAAGTCAAAGAGCTGGACCGCGAAATCAAAGACGTGCGTCGTACTGCAACAGTGGCCGCTACGCTTGAAGAAAAGCTTAGCTGGCAGAAACGGCAGCGCGAACTGGAAGATAAGCGCAGCCAGTTAAGGCGCAGGATTTTTGATCGACAGGATGAAATTGATCAGCAGCGCAGTGTTTTGATTGAGTCGTTGGAAGCGAAACTTTCGAGTTCGATAGAAAAGAACAACATCTATTCTTTGCAGTGGGAACTTGTGTAGGGAGAGGCGATGACGACACCAAACGAAGACCTCACGCAATTGATTTGCGATGAGATTGAGAAGCAAGGGCTTGCGACGCCCTTGGAGGTTGAAAAAATTATCAAAAAAATTCTGTCTGGCAAAGTAAAGACAGAGGACTGGTATTCACTGTTCGAGAACTCTTTGCCCAAGGAAGGCGATGGGGTAATCGATGGCAACTAAAGCCCCACTGAAACACCTCCGGATAAAGCAGTTCCGAGGTTCAACGAAGGATTTCTCTCTCACCTTTGATTCAAGCAAACCACTGACGCTGATTTACGGTGAGAACGGTTCAGGGAAGACAACGATTGCTGACGCAATTGACTTTGTCGGCAATGGGAAGGTCGGCTCGCTTGAGGGGCGCGGCCTAGGGGTGCTGCGAACATATTGGCCAACACTTGGAATGTCGCATGGAGACATCCTGGTCGAAATCTCAATCGACAACCAGACTTGGCAAGCCAAGGCTGGTGCAAAGGGCGTGACAGTCACTCCGGTTGGAGTGGCACCGCCAAAGGTAGAAGTTCTTCGGCGCAATTCGATTTTGCAGTTGGTGCAGGAGGCACCAAAAGAAAAATACGATGCGCTGAAGCCGTTCATTGATATTGCCTTGGTGGAGCAAGCAGAGGCTGCCTTGCGAAAGCAGCACAAAGAATCTGGTGCTGTGTTGAACAATATTGCTAGCCGTATTGCGGAAAATCGGGATACCTTGAGTCGGCTGTTTGAAGAATCAGGCAACTCGGATGCGAACGCGGATATTTGGGCAAAAAGAATCATCGCGAATCCGCCGCAAGATCACTCGAACGAAGTTGCGGCACTCAGAGATGTCGTCAAGGCAATCGAATCAGTTGTGTCCATAAAGGAACAGTACAAGTTGGCGCAGGTTGAGTTTGATGCTGTACAAGGTGTCGCCGACGAAGCCAACGCATCACTGCTGAGTGCCGAGGAGGCCGCCACGACGGGTGATGCCGTGTTTGAGAGGATCCTTTCTGCCGCCAAAGATCACTTCGCATTGCATCCTGTTGGTGATGCCTGTCCACTTTGTTTGAGTTCTGAGCGTGTTGATGGCTTGGTAGTGCAAGTGAACGGAAGATTGAAGCAACTGGCTGCCTTGACCAATGCGCGTAAGCAAGCGCGTGATGCTCAGAATAAACTTGAAGCCAAGAAGTCGGCAGTCGAAGGGGTGATCGTTCGTGCTCAGGCGTCAGCCAAAACAGCTGAAGAGAAGATTGCAATCGTCCCCGCGCAATGGAAAGAATCGTCTTCCAAAGTGTTGGCTTCTATCCAAAGTCTTGCCCAAGACGGAAACGTGTGTTGATTGCAGTTGAAAACTGAGCCACTTTAAGGCGGATTCCAATCCAAAACTGAGCCACGTTATCCACATATCCTGCTTTATTTTTAAGCAGGGGTATACAGGAGTGATAAACGTGGGAACCC
>JACCDN011021405.1_pt1 | contig 91036 bp, 95 predicted proteins | sample 7441691 | NCBI WGS metagenome assembly JACCDN01 (sample SAMN15323439, study PRJNA562643) | freshwater metagenome | isolation source: river surface water | place: USA:Blue River Watershed | collected 2017-08-16 | reverse complement strand
GTTGTTGTCAGCCATGTGTCACCAATTAAAAGTGCAATTACATGGGCTCTTGGTGTGGGGCCACACGCAACGTGGCGGTGTCACCTAGACAGGGCATCAATTTGTCGCATTGCCATTAGTCCCCGCGGCCCATCGCTCACGTCGTTGAACGAAACAGCACACCTTCGATAAGGGTGGGGGGTGACGGTGAGTCACCCTGTAAGCGGGGTTCTGTACTCGCAATTGCGAGCGATGACCATCCCTCTGTGCGGCCTACCCGAAGGATTAGTGGGCGGGCAACCCTCCTTCTGCTTGGCCTTGCTTCGAAAGGGGTTTACCAAGCCGTACAAATCGCTCTGCACGCTGGTGCGCTCTTACCGCACCGTTTCACCCTTACCTGTGATGCTGTTGCATCCATCGGCGGTCTGTTCTCTGTTGCACTTTCCGTTAGGTCGCCCCAACCTGACTCTCGTCAGCTTTCTGCCCTGTGAAGCCCCGACTTTCCTCAGCAACATTCATTGCCGCGGTCATCCGGATAACTCACCGTCACTTACGAGTGTACGGAGGCGCCTTGGGTTCGCCTAGAACAATTTGTACTGCGACGTGCTGACAGATGTCAGTAGAGCATGCTGTTCAGGCTTGGCGTATCCATCGCCAATGGTGAACGTGTTCCAATTTCGTTGAGTGGTCCGAGAAGAACCTGCACGGAGCTGAGTGATCCGAATGCAGACGGAAGAGTTGCTGTGAGCTCTTCGCCATTTTCGTTGAGTGCTGGAGAAAATCCGGCGGTTCCACCACGAATTAACTGGGCGGCTACTGCTGCACGGCGAGACGACGATGCACCAAGGCGCATCATGCTTGCGCGCAATGCAGCTTCGTTGGTGAGTCCAACGAAGTATTGGTATGTAGCTGCAACAAGCGTTTCGAGACCAAGCACCAGATTCAACACGTCTCCTGGAGCCTTTCCAGCCTCTACAAGTTCAAGCGCTGTGTTGCCGTATGCGGTCATCAACTTTTCGTTTGGTTCAGTAACAGTGGCGCCACCTCGTGCGGCAACGAGTGGTGCAATGACCGACATGTTGGTTTCGTGCGCAGATACGTACTTCGTAAGAAATGGCGAGATGCGTGATTCGGCAAGTGAGGTGACTCGTGAGTCGCTCAACATTGTTGCCACCATTTTTTCCACCGACATTGCTGTACGGAGAAGTGCCACGTCTGTGACGTGTACGTTTTCAAGCTCGACCTTTTCTGGGGCCTCGCCGATTCGCGCAATAGAACCAGAGTGGCTTGCACCACCACATGCGGCAAGTACTGCACCGCCAGCAAGAACAGCACCGCCAGAGCGGAGCATGTTTCGGCGTGAAATGTTGGAAGAAGTCTGTTCGTTCATGAGATGTCCTTGCAGTTTCTTATGCCGCAGCAATTGGGGAAGTTCCAGCGATGACGTTGAGTGCAGCAGCATGGCGCGCTTCAACGGTGATGATGGAGGCGACGAGTGATGCGGCGTTGATTCCACGAAGCGACTCAAGCGAGTTGGTGTGGATGGTGACGGTCTCTACTTCGAGCGCGACCATTTGTCCAGCAATGTCTGCGATGGATCCAGACGGAGTTGCAAGTGCTTGCGTGGATGCTGCACCAGCCTCGGTGGCCAAGTAGCCCTTCAATGCTTGTGCGTATGCCACATGATGATCATGGATGAGAAGAAGTGCAGCCTTGTCGTCGCCCGAGGTGGCGGCAACTGCGAGTGCATATGTTGCTGCCATGCGAGATTCGCGAACCAGTGCTGCATTAAGTGCGGCGTTGTCTGCAGCATCACGATGTGGCGGCGCAGTTGTTGATGGACCAGATTCGCCTTCAGCTGATGCTTGCGATGCCAAAAATGGAGCGGTTGCTGCAACGGCGCCACCTGCAAGAAGCGATGCAATCAACTTGCGTCGCGAGGTGGTTCCTTCGGGGAGGTCAACTTGGTGATTTACCACGTGGGTCATCCTTTGTCGTAGTGGCGAAAACTCGCCCCCCAACACTAGAAGTCCAGCGCCGAGAGGTCAGGTATCCAAGAGCGGCTTCGAGACACCGCCTCGCTCCATTGTTGTCGCGAGACCCCTGGATTACCTAATGGATGAACGGTGGCAGCCCAAGACAGGGTGGAACAGGCCTCGGAGAGGTGTGACCACTGACCTGCTGCGGTACCCGCGAGGAATCCGGCACCAAGGGTGGTGGCCTCGGTCATCTGCGACACACGAATGGGGCGTTGGGCGGCATCGGCAAGCGCTTGGACGAACGTGGGGTTCCTGCTCATCCCGCCGTCAATGCGAACGTCCGAGATGGAGATGCCAGTATCTGCTTCGGCGGCGTCGATGAGGTCGACGCCTCGATGGGCCACGCCTTCAAGAACGGCACGAACCATGTGGGCCTTGGTGGTTCCACGAGTAATGCCAAAAAATGCGCCTCGAGCGCCATAGTCCCATGCCGGAGTTCCAAGTCCAAGGAGCGCAGGTACGTAGACCGCACCATCTGTTGTTGCCACTGACGAAGCAATGTCGTGGGATTCTTCGGCAGACGAGATCAAACCCATGTCATCGCGCAACCATTCAATATTGGTGCCGGCCGACAACATGATTCCTTCAGTTCCGTAGTTGACGCCAGAGTTGTCGCTGAACGCAACGATGGGAAATGTTCCGTGAGTATGACGTTGTGCTTGGTCTGGCGCTTTATTGCCAATGAACACATCAAGCATGCCGCCTGTGCCAAATGTGATCTTTGCAAGTCCTGCAGTGATGCAACCTTGACCAACAAGTGATGCTTGTTGGTCGCCAGCCAGCGCCATGATGGGTGGCTGACCTGGCAAGTCTCGAGCAACGCCACACAAACCGGCGCTTGGAACAATCTGTGGCATGCAATCGCGAGGAATGCCCAGCGTTGTCAAAATGCTGTCATTCCATTGAGTGCCAGCAGGAACGCTAAGCCCAGTGACTGCTGCATTGGTGTGGTCGGTGACGTGAGATTCGCCGTGAGTGAGTTTCCACACGAGCCACGTGTCCACCGTTCCAAAACGAAGGGTTGATGCATCGACATGTGATGCTGCATTCTTCAATATCCACGACAGTTTGGTGGCGGACTGGTTGGGTGCAAATGCAAGACCGTGCTCAATGCGAGCCATGATGCAGTCACCAACGGTGCGCAAGTCTTGCCAGCCAATAGCGGGCGAGATGGGGAGACTTGTGGTGCTGTCCCACACAATTGTTGATGCGCGTTGGTTAGTAATTCCCACAGAGTCAATTTTTTGTGAACCAATCGTTGCAATGCACACGCGTTTGACTGCGTTGTACAGCTCGACAGCGTCGAATTCGACTAGTCCCGCAGCTGGAGTTGATGGCGTAAACGCTTCGTAGTGAAGGTCGGTGACGCTTCCGTTGTCGTGGACGATGGCAGAACGCAGTCCGCTGGTGCCAACGTCGATGACGAGAGTTTTCACAATCCCAGTTTTCCTGGATTCAAAATGTTGTTTGGATCAAGTGCTTTCTTCACGCTGCGCAACACGTTCATTGACGTTCCCAATGCTTCTTCCATGTACTGGCCACGGCTGTAACCAATGCCATGGTGATGGGACAGGTTTGCGCCAGATGCAATAGCTGCACGTTGGCCGGCGTCCCACATTGCCAAATATGTTGCTTCAAACTCTTCTGGTGGAGGAGTGGCGGCAAACGTGAAATAGATACACGCACCTTCGATGTAGCTATGCGACAAGTGGCAGGTTGCACTTCGTGCATGTGGCACCGACAACATGGCCGATTCAACATTTTCTACAACGGTGTCCAGTTGCGCCCAATTTGCAGCAACTTCCATGGTGTCCACCACGTAGCCCTTGCGCGTCAGTGCCTGAAGTCCACTGGTGTCGTTGCGATGGTGTGTCCACTGCTCTACAAGTTCAACATCGCCAAGTTGTGCACCCATTGACATACATGTGTCATGCACGATGGCCATGGTTGCATCAACTAATTGTTCGTTGCCCTCATCAAGCACCAGAACAGTTGCGTTTGTTCCGTCTCCGCCATGTGAACGCTTGCTCTCTGCGCCGTCGTACAAACGAAGCACTGCAGGCGTTGCACCCGCGCGAATTAGTCGGCGACATGCTTCGAAGCCATCGCTGAGATTCGCAAACACGTAGGCGCCACGTCGTTCTACTTCGGGAAGTGGATGCGCACGAAGCCACACACGAGTGATGACTGCAAGAGTTCCTTCGCTGCCCAACAACAACTGGCTGAGATCTGGGCCAACAGCACCAGCGGGTGCGCCACCAGTGCGAATAACGGTGCCGTCTGCAAGCACTGCTTCCAGCGCGTGCACCATGTCTTCAATTTTTCCGTAGCGAGTGGAGTATTGGCCCGCACCGCGGCATGCCACCCATCCGCCAACAGTGGCGAGTGCAAAAGATTGCGGGTAGTGACCAATGGTGAGTCCGTATGTACGCACTGCGTCTTCAAGGTCTGGGCCGAATGTTCCTGCAAGTGTTTCCACAATGCCTGAGACTTCGTCAACGGATTCGAGCCCCTGCATCAGTGTCATGTCCAGTGAGACGCCAGCTCGAAGTGGGATGGCTGCACCACACACACCGCTTCGCCCGCCCGATGGTGTGACAGCAATGTTGTGCGTATTGCAATAGGCAAGTAGACGCGACACTTCCTCGGTGGATTGTGGTCGGCACACCACGTGTGGCAACTGCGGAACTTCGTCTTTCAATGACCATGCCAATGACAACGGCCACCAGTCGCGTCCATGTTCTGCGCGAATGGCGTGGTCTGTGGTGGTATCGCAAATTGCAGCAATGGCCGACACGTTTTCTGCAGTCAGCGCTGGCGCAGTAGTTGACAGATGGGCCTGTGCATTCGCGGCAGTTGATCCAAATTCAATTGGGGGAGTAGCCGTTGTTGAGAATTTTTTGAGGCTCATTATTTTTCCGTTCCAGGTGTAGACGCTGCAATGAATTCTGCTTCTGTGACAAGACCCGCAGCATCTTCGCGAGCGCACTCATCTATGAAGTGTGCCAATTGCCTGTCACGTTCTTCGCTTGACCAACCAAGGTATGGCGCAACCAATGTTGCAACGTCTGCTGCAACTTGTCGTGTTGCCCGACGATCAAGCAATCGTGCACGTGTACGGCGGGTGAGAATGTCGTCAAGCGTTGTTGCCATTTCATGTGTTGCAGCAAAGACGGCTTCACACTTCAAGTAGGGAAGTCCTGGCACCAACTCTTCAGCAAGCGTTGGATCTTTAGCAATGAGTTCCTTCACAAGTGCAGCGTCGCTACCAAATCGGCCATCGAGGTGCTTGTCAACGTTTGTTGATTGTTGACGTTTGCCGGTTGCGCCTCGCAGGGAGAGCCGCTTTGTTTTGCAGGACTTCTTTTGACCCAATAGTGCACATGCTTCATCTACGGCGTCTTCGGCCATTTCTCGATAGGTGGTGAGTTTTCCACCCGTCACAGTGATGACGCCGTTATCTGATGTGAACACTTTGTGGCGGCGACTGAGGTCTGCTGTACGGCCAGCTTTCTTTGAAGAATCGTCTGTCTTGACGAGTGGGCGTAATCCAGACCACACAGCAGTGACGTCTTCGAGAGTGACGTTGGTAGTGACGCTTGCGTTCAGTGCGGCAAGCACGTATTCAATGTCGTCTTTTGTGCACTGCGGATCGTCAACGGGGCCCTTGTAATCGGTGTCGGTGGTACCGATGTATGTGAATCTGAATGTTCCGTCGTTATTGGAAATCCAGGGCACCACAAACAAACTGCGTCGATCTTTTGGTACTGGAATCACAACAGCAATGTCGTTGCGAACTTTGTCCCAAGGAACTGTGAGGTGCACGCCTTTGGCCGGACGGATGGTGTCGGGATGAACGTTCTCGTCGAGCGATCGAATGTCGTCGGCCCACACGCCGGTTGCACTAATGACACTTTTGGCGCGCACCGTGAATGTTTCACCGGTAAGGGTGTCGGTCATAGTCGCCTCGTGCGACGTGCGCGAATGCGATGTGAGCGAATCAACGCGGCATCTATTGGCAATGGCTGCGCCGTAGTCGGCTGCAGTTTTCAAAACAGTGAGACACAGTCGTGCATCGTCTGCTTCTGCGTCGTAATACAAATACGCTGACGCAAGTTTGCGTTGCTCCATTGTTGGTAGGTGCGCAAATGCTTTCTTCGCTGAGAGTCGACGGTGAATGCGGCCAATGCGCCAGCCACCAGTGAGGTCGTACATCCACATTGCAGATCCAAGCGCGCGAGAGATCTTGCGAGACACAACACCATCTTTGGTGAGGATGGGAATCATGAAAGGTAAAACGTGCACCAAGTGCGGTGCATTGCGACGCAGACGCTTGCGTTCGTGCAACGCCTCGTACACAAGACGCACATCACCTTGTTGCAGGTAACGCAGGCCACCGTGAATCAACTTTGAGGATTTAGATGATGTGCCCGAGGCGAAGTCGTCGCGTTCCACCAGGGCGACGGAGAATCCGCGAGATGCGGCGTCGAGTGCGACACCGGCGCCGGTGATGCCGCCACCAATAACTAGGACATCGAATTCCTCAGCCCGCAGACGGGCTAGCGAGTGGGGGCGGGAGAAATCAGAAATACGCGACATTGCCCGAGAGCCTAGGTGGAGGCCCATTCGGCTGAAGAAGGGGGTCAGAAATTCCTTATTTGCAATACTTGCAAATTCGCAATGATTGCGAATAAGGTGTCACCCATGCGTTCACCTGAAGATCTCACCACTGCTTTTCGCGCAGCCGGCCTAAAGGTAACCCCGCAACGCCAACTCTTATTCCGCCTCATGCACGGAAACTGTGCGCACCCCACTGCAGACGCCCTTTTTGCTACCGCGTCGCAGATCATGCCTGGCATTTCGTTGCGCACCGTGTATCAAACTCTCAACGACCTCACCTCAATGGGGGAGTTGCAATCAATCGACGTCGGCACCGGATCAGCTCGCTTCGATCCCAATGTGTCCGACCATCACCACGCCGTCTGTGACGACTGCGGCGCGGTTCACGATGTCTATGTTCAGCAAGCGCCTGAGTTGCGCGGACTTCAAGGGTTCACGGTTGCCGATGCTCGCATCGTCTATCGCGGCCGTTGTGCCGACTGCTCATCTCTTGTTGATCACAGATAAAAACCCACCCAAACAAACCGAAAGGACCCGGTCATGCCAAGCCTGAAGGGCACCAAGACCCACGAGAACCTGTTGGAGGCGTTTGCTGGCGAGAGCCAGGCAAACCGTCGTTACCTCTGGTTCGCACAAAAAGCAGACGTTGAGGGCTACCCCGACGCAGCAGCATTGTTCCGTTCCGTCGCAGAAGGCGAAACCGGACACGCACACGGCCACCTCGAGTACATCGCAGAAGTTGGCGACCCAGCATCTGGCGAGCCAATCGGTGAGACCGAAGCAAACTTCAAGGCTTCTATTGCAGGCGAGACCTACGAGTACACCCAGATGTACCCAGGCTTTGCAAAGACTGCACGTGAAGAAGGATTCGACGAAATTGCCGACTGGTTCGAGACGCTTGCACGCGCCGAGAAGAGCCACGCAGGTCGTTTCGGCGAAGGACTTGCAGCACTCTAAATCAGTGCTTGTGCCTCACTGGCACACTTGAATCACAACAAATGGGTGGCTGCTGACATTGTTGGCAGTCACCCATTTGCGTGAAGCCCCCTTTTCCCTACAACCGACTGAGCACACAATGACAATCACCTATGACCCAAAGCATCCGAAGTATCTCGACGAAGCAGACGTACGCGACGAACTCACTCGTGTCTACGACCTGTGTCACGGATGCCGTTTGTGCTTCAAGTTTTGCTCGTCGTTTCCCACTCTCTTTAGCTACGTCGATCAGCACGAAGATCAAGATGCAGGACGCTTAACACCGGCGCAACAAGACCAAGTTGCAGACGAATGCTTCCAATGCAAATTGTGTTACGTGAATTGCCCATACATTCCTGAATTGCACGAATGGGCACTCGACTTCCCGCGCCTCATGCTTCGTCATGATGCAATGCGACGTGCAAATGGCCAGGTGTCGTTGCGCAAGCGCATCACTACTCAAACAATGGGCCACACAGACTCGCTTGGAAAGCTCGCATCGTCGGTGTCCACCGTGTCCAACTTGGTCATCGGTGCAAAGCCAGGCTCATTGGTTCGAAAGGCAGTGGAAAAAACCACTGGCGTGTCATCTGTTCGTTTGTTGCCGCCGTACGCAAAGCAGCGCTTCAGCACATGGTTCAAGAAGCGAGCAACACCAGTTCTCGGGAAGAAGAAGCAAGGTTCGGTTGCGTTGTTTCCAACGTGTCTTGTTGAGTATCAACAACCAGGTATCGGTCACGACCTCGTGAAGGTGTACGAACGCAATGGCGTGGAATGTTCACTCGTTGAAGGCGCAGGTTGTTGCGGTGCTCCGTACTTGCATAGCGGAGACATGGACAACTTCATCAAGGTTGCTGCCAAGCAAGTCAAAGTTCTCGCAGCGGCCATTCGTGGTGGCAAAGACATTGTGGTTCCACAACCAACATGTGGCTACATCTTGAAGAAGGATTACGTCGACTATGTGGGTGGCCCCGATGCAGAACTCGTCGCACAACACACATTCGACTCGTCTGAATACTTAATGAATCTGCACAAGGCCGAAGGAACAGAACTCGACACTGAATTCAACGGCGAAATTGCAGAGTCCATCTCGTATCACATTCCGTGCCACTTGAAAGCGCAAAACATTGGTTTGCGTAGTCGCGACATCATGAAATTGACTGGCGCGAAAATCAAGCTTGTCGATCAGTGCTCTGGCATTGACGGCATGTGGGGTTTCAAAGCCGGAAACGAACAGTATTCAGTTCCGGTGGCTAAGAAATTGGCCGACAAAGTGGAGGCAGCAGATAGCGCAGTAGTTGCAGGTGACTGTCACCTTGCAAATACGGCCATCATCGAACAAACCGGTCGCACGGCAATGCACCCGTTACAGGTTGTTGCACGTGCGTACGGAATTCCAGAAGAACCAAAGAAGTAATCACAGAGGAAACATGAGCACCATGACCCCCACCCGCAAACTGTCCCTATCCGACATCGCAGATCTGCGCGCATACGAACGCGAGCGTGAAGAGTTTCGTGCGCGCATGATTGAAGTAAAGCGTCGTCGCCGTGTTGCGCTTGGAACACTCATCACTGTCATGTTTGAGAACCGCGACACCATGCGTCTGCAAATTCAAGAGATGGTGCGTGTTGAAAAAGTGATGACAGACGAAGGCGTCATGGAGGAGTTGAAGGCCTACAACCCGATGATTCCAGAGCCAGGTCAGTTGTGTGCAACGTTGTTCCTTGAACTCACATCCGACGAGCAGGTTCGTGAATGGCTGCCAAAGCTTGCAGGTCTCGAGAACAGCATCAGCTTGTTGTTGTCAGACGGCACTCGCATTAAGGGTGAGATCGACCAGCAACATGCCGCCGGCCTCACTCGTGACGATGTCACTGCAGCCGTGCACTACCTCACCTTCAATTTCACCCCAGAGCAGGTGAACGCCTTCGAGGCGGGCGATGTCATCGTGGAATGCAGCCAGCCCAACTATTTGGAAGCTGCCGCACTCAGCCCCACCACAAAAGCAGAACTCCTCACCGACCTTCTCCCGTAAGGTCCAGCGGTCCGCGTCTGCGGATTAGACATCTGTGACACCCGACACATACGATGCAGGCAAGGGGGCGACCCCGGCATCGAGGGGGGAAACCGGTGTCAGCAGTAGAAATCACATGGAGACAGCGCGGGGCGTGCAACGGCCTCGACCCTGCGGTGTTTTTCCCTGATTCAGAAGAGAATGCCGAAGAGGCAAAGGCAATCTGCGATATCTGTCCTGTGCGGCTGTCGTGTCTAGAGCATGCATTGGCCATGCGCGAACGTGATGGCGTGTGGGGTGGCATGACAGAGAGAGAAAGACGAAGAATCATTCGTCAACGACGCCGCTCGGCGTAGATACTTAATGCATGTCTCATTCCGAAGAGTTCGTTGGCTGGCCAACGTTGCTGGCACAGCTCATCGAACATCGCGACCTTGGGTCCGATCAGGCGGAAGCAGCAATCACTGAAATTTTGAATGGTGTTGCAACGCCTTCTCAGATGACGGCATTCATTGTTGCGTTGCGCGCCAAAGGTGAGACAGCAGATGAATTAGAGGGAATGTTGCGCGCAGTGCGTGCCGCAGGAAATCGCGTTGCATTGTCACCAGATGTTGCATCTCGCACCATCGACATTGTTGGTACAGGTGGCGACAAGAGCAACTCAGTCAATGTGTCCACCATGTCTGCACTAGTCGTGTCTGCAGCAGGAGTTCCCGTCTGCAAACACGGCAACCGTGCAGCATCTTCGAAGTGTGGGTCTGCAGACTTGCTGGAAATTGCTGGGGTGGCAATTGAATTAGATCCCGCAGGTGTTCAAACGTGTGTTGAAGAAGTGGGATTTGGTTTTTGCCTCGCAGCTCGTTTCCACCCAGCATTTCGTTACACAGGTCCATCGCGTCGAGAGATTGGAATTCCCACTGCGTTCAACTTGTTGGGGCCAATGGCAAACCCTGCGCCCATCTCTCACATGTTGGTCGGTGTCGCTCTTCCCAACATGATGGACCGTATGGCCGAAGCGTTGTCGTCGCGCGGAGTGAACAACGCGTGGGTTGTTCATGGTCATGGCGGTCTCGATGAACTTGCAGTCAGTGGCCCAAATGTTGTGTATGAATTGCGCAACGGAGTAGTTCGTCAATTTGAAGTGAATCCTGCCGATTATGGAATTACTCCGTCAACATTGGCTGACATTCGGGGTGGGGAAGCGTCGGACAATCTTGCAATCTTGGAAAAGACATTCGCTGGTCAGCATGGTGCGGTGCGCGACATTGTGTTGCTGAACGCTGGCTGTGCGTTGCATATTGCAGGTGTTGCCCACGATGTTGCTGCGGGTATCGCACGCGCTGCCGAGATCATTGATTCTGGTGCAGCGTCGGCAAAGTTGGCAGAAGTAGTTCGTGTGTCGCAACGCGAACGTGAGCGAATGGAAGCGCAACCATGAGTGTTCGAGTTCCAGCAACGTCTGCAAATTTGGGCCCTGGCTTCGATGTCATGGGTCTTGCGTTGTCGTTGTATGCAGACATTGGAATCGTTGGTGTCGATGCATTGCCAGATGGCGCGCACGAGGCTGAAGATACGCATCCTGCGCAGGTCGCATTTATTCGCGCAGGCGGATCGGGTCGCGTGTGGGTGAAGAATTCCATTCCCATGGGGCGTGGCATGGGCTTTAGCGGCGCTGTGCGCGTTGGCGGAATAGTTGCAGCCGAAGTGCAGCGAGATGGTGCAACGTGGAATCGAGCAACATCTTCTGCACTTGAAATTGGAACAGAACTGGAAGGTCACGCAGACAATGTGGCGCCGTCTCTGTTTGGCGGAGTTGTCATTGCAAGTGGTTCCTTGGTGGTGCCCGTTCCTATGGCGTTAGACCCAGTGTTTGTGATGTGGGTTCCAGACTTCACCACTTCAACTAATGAATCTCGCGGGAAGATTGGTCCGTCCATTGCGTTAACCGATGCGGTCTTCAACATTGCGCGTACTGCCATGTTTGTAACGGCACTTCAAACCGGTGATGTATCAATTCTTCGGGAGGCCACTCAAGATCGCATTCATCAGGGAATTCGATTGACGGCATCACCTCCGTGTGCTGCGGCTCTACAGGCTGGGCTTGACGCTGGCGCATGGTGCGGGTGGTTGTCGGGTTCGGGCCCCACTGTCGCATTGATGTGTGAACCAAGTCGGGCCGAAGCAGTGGCCGCAGCGCTGCCTGCCGATGGTCACGCCAAGCTGCTGAAGCTCGACACTGCTGGTGCGGTGGTTCTCTGACGAAACCCTGTCACACCCGTTCGTCAGAGTGGTGTGTATGGAAGCCAGTCAGTCAGCACCAACGCCAGATTCACAGCCCGTTCTCATGATCTCATGCGATACGTGCATCATGCGCAATACAGACGCATGTGGCGACTGCATGATGAGTGTTCTGTGCGATTCAGAGGAATCTGGGGCCGTGGTCCTCAATTTGCAAGAACTTCGTGACATTCGCCTGCTCGCTCAGGCAGGTTTGGTGCCTACGCTTCGGCACCGTGCCGTCGGTTAGTCGAGTCCCCAAAAATCCAAAGGTTGTCGCCACGGGCGCTCCCTCGGGTGCCGACTATTTAGCGCAACTTGCACGTATCGGAGAACAGGCGGGCCTCGATGCATTTGGCGTTGCCCCAGCCGGAGTCATGCAGCGCGCGCGACGTCAATTGCAAGACCGCCTTAACCGCAACCTCACGAATGGTCTTAAGTTCACATTTCTACGGCCCGATCGTTCCACTCATCCCGCTTTGCTGGTGGACGAGGCAAAAACCGTCATCGTTGGAATGCGGTCGTATGCATACGACGAACCAATAGACCTTGCAACTGGACGCTTGCACGCACGAATTGCGCGCTATGCGTGGGAAGACCATTACGGCGAATTGAAAACATCGTTAACGCACGTGGCCGCACAGCTTCGTAAAGATGGCCATCGTGCCACCGTGTTTGCAGATGACAATTCCATTGTCGACCGAGAGATTGCATGGCTTGCCGGACTCGGGTGGTACGGACGCAATGCGAATTTGCTGGTTCCAGGGAAAGGGAGCATGTTCGTTATTGGTTGCATCGTCACCACTGCCGATTTGCCGATTGGACAAGAAGTTCCCGACGGATGCGGTACATGTTCGCGCTGTGTCCCTGCATGCCCAACAGCGGCAATTGTGGAGCCAGGCGTTATCGATGCGAATCGATGTTTGTCGTGGTTGTTGCAGAAGCCAGGCGTTTTTGATCCGCGCTATCGAGAAGCGCTTGGTGATCGAATCTACGGATGCGACGAATGTCAAGTGGTGTGTCCGCCCACGAAAAAATACGGAACGAGACCTGCTCCAGCACATGTGCAAACACATGTTGACGTGTTGCATTTGCTTGCACTTGACGACAACGCGCTTGATGCGTCGTGTGATCGTTGGTATGTGTCCGACCGAGACATGACTTGGGTTCGCCGAAACCTATTGATTGTTCTTGGCAATAGAGGACTGCCGTCAGACTCCAACACCGTGGATACAGTGCGTCGTTATCTCTCACATGAACGAGAAGAACTACGTGCGCATGCTGTGTGGGCTGCGGCGCGGCTTGGGCTGACGAATCTGCTTCATTTCGATGATCCATCACCAATAGTTGTTGCCGAGCTACAAAATCTGCCACCCTTACGGGGCGACTTATGAAGCATCTTCTTGTTACCAACGATTTTCCGCCAAAGATTGGTGGCATTCAGTCGTTGTTGTGGGAGTGGTGGCGCCGTCTTCCAGCAGACTCGTTTGCTGTTCTCACCAGTCCACATGCCGATGCTGCTGAATTCGATGCATCTCAGCCGTATCGCATCGAACGCACTAAAGAGCCAGTGTTGTTGCCGCATCCGTGGATGGTGCAGCGCATCAATTCATTGGTAAAAGATTTTGGTGCAGATTTTGTGGTGCTAGACCCCGCGTTGCCGCTTGGTCTTGTTGGACCATCGTTAAAAGTTCCGTACATGGTGGTGTTACATGGCGCCGAAGTCACTGTGCCCGGACGACTGCCAGTGTCGAAACAAGTTCTTGGCCATGTGTTGCGCGGCGCACAACATGTGATTGCGGCGGGCGGTTACCCATCTCGCGAGGGTGATCACGCAGCTGGTCGCGAATTGCAGACCACTGTTGTTCCGCCCGGTGTCGACACGCAACGATTTGTTCCTCTCACGCCAGATCAACGTCGTGATGCGCGTGCCAAGTTCGGCTTTGTAGAAGACGATGAGATTGTTTTGGGTATTAGTCGACTTGTGCCACGCAAAGGGTTCGACACCGTTATTCGCGCCGTTGCCCAATTGGCGCCACATCGCCCGCGTTTGAAGTTGGTCATTGCAAGCACAGGTCGAGACGAAGATCGACTCAAAAAATTGGCAACCGAGTTATCGGCGCCTGTCACATTTCTTGGGCGCGTGCCGCACGATGATCTGCCTGCTTTGTACGGATGTGCAGATGTGTTCTCCATGATGTGTCGCAACAGATGGGGAGGGCTAGAGCAAGAAGGCTTTGGAATTGTTTTCGTCGAAGCTGCCGCATGCGGAGTGCCACAGATTGCCGGAGATAGCGGTGGTGCCGCTGAGGCCGTGGAAGATGAGGTGACCGGATTTGTGATGAAAGACCCCACAGATGCAGCGGGCTTGGCGGCTCGATTAGTTCGTATTCTCGACCATCCAGAGACATGGCAGGCCATGTCGGTGGCGTCGCGTCGACGTGCAGAGAGCGAATTCAATTACGACGTCTTAGCGAAACGGCTGGGTGAAGTGCTGAAAGTTCAGACACAATGAACGGCGTGAAGGGTTCATCTGTTCTGCGAGTTAATGAAGTGCTCACAGCTCTGTTTGTTGCCTCGGCAGTGTTGGCCGTGGTGCTATTTGAGAATCCGTGGAAAGTTATTGCTGCAACAATCGCGGTGACATGCTTCGTCGTCGGTGTAGTGGTGTTTTTGTGGGGCTATTGGACCGCGGTGCAACGCAGTCGGTACGACAACATTGCTGTTGCATCCATGTATTTCCTCACCGACAATTGCGCCCCAAAATCTGTAGCTCGTCGAATGAATGTGGTTCTCGGCGTCCAGGTGGTGGTGTCCATCGCTACAGCGCTAATGCGCTCATCTACCGATGGCAAGCCTGGGAGCACATTGGCATTTGGCATTCTCGTACCAGTTCTCGGGCTTGGGATGAATGGTCTCTGGGCAGCCTTGCACGGGGAGTTTTCGCCACGAAATCAGGGGAAGTCAGCGGGGGTTCCACCCGAAGGCTCTTCCAGCAGGCAAGATGATGGTCATGACTGATCGCGCTGCGCAGACCACACTCATCAACGCTCCGTTGCAACGATGCATCGACATCGTGCTCGATTTCGAGCGCTATCCCGAGTGGGCAAAAGATGTAAAGGAAGCCACCGTGCGTGCTCGCGACGAGCAAGGGCGAATTTCGCAAGTGGAATATCGCGCGTCTGCACTTGGTCGCAGCACCCATTACACGCTTGAGTATGACTACTCAGAAGCGCCATCTCGTTTGTCGTGGCATCTCGTGGAAGGCGACATCATGCGCGCATTAGACGGTGCGTACTCATTCGTTGAAGTCGACGGTGGCACCCAGGTGTTTTACGAACTCGACATTGAGCTCGTCGTTCCATTGCCCGGATTCGTGAAGCGCCGAGCTGAAGCCCGCATTCTGATTGAAGCGGTGAAAGAGTTGAAGGCACGCGCAGAGTCGTGAATCACGTCGGCATTGATGTCGGCGGCACAAAATGTCATGGGGTTCGCATAGACAGCGATGGAACTCTTCTTGCCGAATTGCGATATCCAACACCCCACGCTGACGATCTCATCTCGTTGCTTGAATCGATGTTTCGTGAACTTGGCGGCGAAACAACATTGGGTATCGGTGTTCCAGGTCTGATCTCGCATGATGGAATCATTCATGCATCGCCGAACCTTGTTGGTGCGCGAGATGTTCCCGTAGGTCCAGAGCTGCGACGTCAAACAGGCATTGCCGTTCATGTTGAAAACGACGCAACATCGGCAGCGTTTGCAGAATGGCGCGTGGGGGCGGCGGCAGGTACTCGCGACGCGATCATGGTGACTTTGGGAACTGGTATTGGTGGCGGCATTGTGATGGGTGGAGAACTGCACCGCGGCGCACATGGATTCGCTGGAGAGATTGGGCACATGGTGGTGGAACGCAATGGTGTTCCTTGTCCATGTGGTTTGCATGGTTGTTGGGAACGGTATGCGTCAGGTTCCGCGCTTCGTTATCTCAGTGGTGGACTTAGTGGTGAAGAGGTGTTTCGCAAGTTCTACGAGGGTGACAGCGCAGCACAATCGGTGGTGAATGAGTTTGCGCAATGGATTGCAGTTGGTCTTGCAAGTCTCACGAACATTTGTGATCCAGAGGTCATTGTGTTGGGCGGCGGTGTTGTTGAATCTTTCAACGGAGATTTATCCGTCATTGAAAAGTATTTGTCTCAGTCGCTGTATTCATCGGCTGCGCGTCCGCATCCGAGATTGTGTTCTGCAACCTTGGGAGAACGCGCTGGCGCAATTGGTGCAGCGCTGTTGGTGGCCGAAAATCTGTAATTACTCTGCTGCGCTGTCTGCCCAGTGGCGAGATCGTTCCACCGCGCGAAGCCATTGCGCATGAGATCCAGACTCAGCCTGTGGTTCGAAACGCTTATCAAGTGACCACATTGATGCAATCTCGTCTGTAGATGCCCACACGCCCTCTGCCAAACCGGCCAAGTACGCGGCGCCTAGTGCGGTTGTTTCATGATCGGTGGGGCGAAGAACGGGAACACCAAGTTCATTTGATTGACGTTGAAGCATTCCGTCCATCACGGATGCACCACCGTCCACGCGTAACTCGTTTAGCGTCACACCACCTGCGGTTGTCATTGCATCGATAGCGTCGCGAGTTTGAAACACCATTGCGTCTACAACGGCCCGAGCAATGTGTGCGCGAGTTGTACCGCGAGTAATTCCAACAATGGTTCCGCGTGCATATGGGTCCCACCAAGGGCTACCAAGTCCGGTGAATGCTGGAACAACAAACACACCACCCGAATCTGGAACCGATTCGGCAAGTGGTCCAATGTCTGAAGACGCGGAAATAATGCCGAGACCGTCTCGTAACCACTGCACAGCAGCGCCAGTGACAAAGATGGCGCCCTCAAGTGCGTAGACAGGCGCGCCATCACCCAGATCCCATGCAACGGTAGTGAGCATTCCATCGGTGGGCGCCGGACACGTGGTTCCCACGTTTAGCAAGATGAAACTTCCGGTTCCGTACGTGTTCTTTGCCATGCCAGGTGTTGTGCACACTTGGCCGAAAAGCGCGGATTGTTGATCTCCTGCAATGCCAGAGATGGGAATGTTGTTTGGGACGCCTGCAACCCCGGTTGTCACGCCATAGCGAGAACTTGATGGTCGAACTTCTGGGAGGGCTGCGCGTGGAACATTCAGCAGAGAACACATGTCGTCGCTCCACGTCATGGAACGAATATCAAACAACATGGTTCGGCTGGCATTGCTGGGGTCTGTCACAAATGAAGCGCCGTTGGTGAGCTTCCACACCAGCCATGAGTCAATTGTTCCAATACGTAAATGTTCAACGGGTGGGTGGTCATTGTGTTGCAACAACCATGCGGCCTTTGTGCCCGAGAAATACGGGTCTAGAACAAGACCCGTGGTGTGGCGGACGTTGTTGAGATGGGGGAGAAGTGATTCACATGTTGCTGCGGTGCGACGGTCTTGCCACACAATGGCGCGCGAAATTGGTTGGCCAGTTCTCGCATCCCACGCCAGAACAGTTTCTCGTTGATTCGTGATTCCAATTGCTGCAATGGGTTGATTTATTTTCGAGACAACGTCAGCGAGAGTGTGCGCCATCGCATCCCAGATTTCGTTTGCGTCATGTTCCACCCAACCTGGCTGTGGGAAATACTGAGGAAATTCGCGATATGAAGAGAATGACGGCGTGCCATCGTCGAAGACTGCACGTGTACGAACTCCAGTTGTTCCGGCATCTAATGCAAGCACAACGGTCATGTCTGCCTCCTACGACGACTGTGCAATGAGTTGGATGAGTTGCTGTTGAATTCCTGGTTGCGCTGCAAGCACTTGTGCAGGTGTTACGGATTCGCCAGCGTAATTTGTGACGATGGCGCCTGCTTCTGTGGCAATTACTTGGCCGGCCACTAGGTCCCACGAGTGAAGGTGCTCTTCAAAGTAGGCGTCGTATCGCCCGCATGCCACGAAGCACAAATCGATTGCAGCGGCTCCGAAACGGCGAATATCGCGAATGTGGGTCACCATCTGTGCAACACGTTGTGCATGCTGCGTGCGTTCGTGTACTCGATAGCTGAACCCCGTGCACACCAATGCATCACTCAGTTCAGAGTTGTCGCGAACATGAATAGGTGAGCCATTGAGGAATGCACCTTCCCCACGAATGGCTGTATACATCTCGCCCAATGCTGGGGCGTAGACAACTCCGACGAGTGGTCCGCTGTCATCGACGGCGCCAATAGACACCGCCCACATGGGAATATCGAAATAGAAGTTCGACGTTCCATCAATGGGGTCAATGTGCCAAGTGATTCCCGACGAGCCTGACACGCTTGCGCCTTCTTCGCCAATGATTCCATCGTGAGGACGGCGACTAGCAAGACCAGATGTGATGAGTTCTTCGCTTGCTTTGTCGTATTGCGTCACCATGTCTGTGGGCGACGATTTCGTTGTGGCGGCAACGTCGCCACTCTTGCGTCCACGAAGCGCCATGTCGCCTGCTGCACGAGCCAAATCTTCGGCCACTACCAACAGGTCACGAGACGATGTCATCGCGTTGTCCGATCTGACAGTTCTCTCCATTCGCCAAGCGCACGCAGTACGAGCACCGCAACGATTGCTGTGCCTCCGGCGCTGATGACAGAGCCAAGGAAGATTCCAAGTCCAAGTGGAAGTCCACAATCGCCATCGCATTGAACATCAACTAGTCCGTAGCCAATGAGTCCGCCAGCAACTCCTCCAATGAGGATGGAGACAAAGGCCATTGCTCGAGCGGCTGTAGATGGAAGGGCAGAGAGGGAGGTGGAGGGGTCTGACACGCTTCCATCGTAGGCGCGATGCCAAGAACCTGAACTAGCGTCCGAAGGAGATTGTTATGTCTCGTTCCATCCTTCACATAGATATGAATGCCTTCTATGTGTCGGTGGAATTGCGCCGACATCCCGAATTGCGAGGCAAGCCGGTTGTTGTTGGCGGTACTGGGGGCCGCGGTGTGGTGTCGGCGGCATCGTACGAGGCGCGCCGATTTGGTGTTCATTCAGCGTTGTCGTCGGCTGTTGCAAAACGTTTGTGTCCCGACGCCGTCTTCTTGCATCCAGACATGGAGCATTATCTCGAGGTGAGTCGACAACTGCGCGACATCTTTGAATCGTTCACACCATTGGTGGAACAAATTTCTGTTGACGAAGCTTTCCTCGATGTCACTGGTGCGGGTGCATTAATCGGCGACGCACAAGAGGTAGCGCGTCTTTTGCGAGAAAAAGTGATGGCCGACACTGAGCTGCCGTGCACTGTTGGGATCGCCCCAAACAAATTCATCGCAAAGATGGCATCTGAATACGCAAAGCCACGCGCACACCCCAACGGTATTGAGCCGGGTTTTGGTATCTACGAGGTGAAGCCAGGTGATGAGATTGCGTTTCTGCATCCTCTCCCGGTGAACAGTTTGTGGGGTGTGGGTCCTAAGACGTTGGCTCGTCTCAACACGTTGGGAATTCACACCATTGGTGACGTTGCTGCAATTGCAGTGAACACATTGTGTGGCGCAGTGGGTGAAGCGCATGGGCGGCACTTGCACGAACTTGCACACGGGCGTGATGAACGTGTGGTGGAGCCCATTCGACATGCCAAATCAATCGGGCATGAGGAAACTTTCCTGCGGGACATTGATGATGTTGCCGAGTTGAAGTCGCATTTGGTTCGACTCTGCGACGCAGTTGCCAAAAGAACGCGCGATGCCGGTGTGGCGGCTGGAACCGTCATGTTGAAGGTGAAGTTCGCATCGTTTGAATCTGTAACTAGATCCATCACGCCGTCTATCCCACTCACAACGGGTCCGTCCATGGTGGCGGCATTAGAACCATTGCTGGCATCACTAGATGTGTCACAAGGAGTTCGACTATTGGGTGTTCATGCACAGAAATTGTCGGAGGAGCAATCTGGTGCACTGACATTGTTTGACATGGGTACCGACGGCGAAGCCTCACTTGCCGACATCGAAGAACAATGGATGCCGGCCAGTCGAGCCGTTGACTCAATCGTGGAGAAATTTGGAGATGGGGTCATTGGACCTGCCAGTTCACTCGACCGTCATCGTCCCGGAGCCAACCGATTCGGGGTGCCAGAGGATCCGTCTCGATAGTCCGGGTGTTTATTCCCGAGATAGGAAGAAAAACCTCCTCTTCTGAATTGTGTTCTCTATCTCGGGGTGCGAAAATCAGGTCGTGCCTTTGTCAGATGATGAACAGCGAATCCTTCGCGAAATTGAAGATCAACTCAGTGCTGACGAGAAGTTCGCCTCGGCGGTGTCGTCGTCTGGTTTGTACCGACACTCCGCGCGACGCGTGTGGTGGTCGTTGGTTGGAATGGTGGTGTGTCTGGTGGGTGTTGTTCTCACTTTGCAGATTCATTACCTGGTCGCATTCGTCGCATTCATTGGAATGTTGGGGTGCGCACTCAACATTGAACGACAACTGCGACTCATCGGACGCGCCGGCGTGCAAGACCTTGCGCAGAAAATGCCGAAGCCGCGCGTGCGGTTTCCGCGCGATTAACCATGGCGCCGTCAGGGACTTCATCAATCATTAGTCCCGCCGTTATCGGAGCCGTTCTTGTGAGGCCCGGGTTGTGGAGGATTGCTCTTCGGCAAATAACTCGGTTGGCGCCTCGTGGTTGGTGGAAGCGAGCTCCTTTTCTTCCCATTCCTCCCGCCGACTATCTGGAATTTCGTTTAGTCACTCAATACGGCGGCGGACATGGTGAGCCCCGTGGCGAGATTCGGCCCGTCGATGTGGTGGACTATCTCCAATGGTGCAAAGAGCAACAGTCATGAACGCTGCGCGTCGAGAGACTTTTGTTGTGCATTCCCAACGGACCAGGGTCAGATAGGTATGAGGAGCGCGCTCGTACTTAATGCAACGTACGAACCGCTCAGTGTCGTGTCGGCTCGCCGCGCTATTTGTCTCGTGTTGCTCGACAAAGCCGACGTGGTGGCAGACGACGGAACTCATGTTCATTCCGAACGATTGTCAATGGCGTCGCCCATTGTTATTCGGCTTCGTTACGTGGTGAAGGTGCCGTATCACCGACACACCGCAATGTCTCGTCGTGCAGTCTTTGCGCGCGACAATCACAAGTGTGGGTACTGCGGCAATCACGCCGACAGTATCGACCATGTTCTTCCCCGATCACGTGGTGGAAAGAATGTGTGGGAGAACGTTATTGCAGCGTGTCGTGCGTGCAACTTGAGAAAACGCGATCGCACACCAGATGAAGCTGGCATGAAGCTCATGACCACTCCGAGGGCTCCACGAGAATTGTCGTGGATTACGTACTCGGTTCCTCGTGTTCCCGAAGAGTGGAAGCCCTACTTGGCTGAAGCAAGTTAAAGCGACAAGAGTAGAGAGCTGTCCCCCATGACCTCTCCGTGGAACCGTCATCATTGGCGTGGTGCTGCGGGTGACTTCCACGCACTTGACCCGGTGGGAGAACGTGCGTTGTGGTGGTGCGATGTCACTCAACCAGCTCTCATTGTTGGGTCATCTCAATCTGTTGATCTCATTGACCACGAATGCGCAATGAGTCGCGAGATTGAAGTGGTGCGACGTCGAAGCGGCGGGGGACTTGTTTACGTTCATCCGTCGGATTCTGTGTGGATTGATGTCACTATCCCGCGCGACGATCCTTTATGGACAGACGACGTGTCGTCATCAATGTTGTGGTTAGGCAATGCCTTTGTGCAGGCGCTGTCGCCGTGGGTTGTCGCAACTAGTTTTCACGATCGATTCCTTGCAGGTGAATACGGGCGCGAGGTGTGCTTTGCAAGTCATTCACCCGGAGAAGTTTTTGTCGGCTCCGACAAGTTGGTGGGTATCAGTCAACGTCGCACCAGAGATGGCGCACGTTTTCAATGCGTTCTGTACAGACAGTGGACCAGCGATACATGGTTGTCGTGTGTGACTTCACCGCACGCAGTTGAAGGAGTTCGGCAATTACGAATTGCCTCGCTTGATGTTTCGGCAATTGACATTGTCGATGCGGTCTTTAACGCATTGCCGCACTAATCCAGACTCGTCTTTCGTTATTCATCTCTTGTGACGCCGTTTGGCGTCTTTTCTTTTTTTTGCCACGACGTGTCTTCGGCAGAGCCATCCCCGGAGGCGGGTCCAGGGGTGCCTCATGGGGGCCAGAGGGGGGAGTGGTGGAGAAAAGTGGGGCTAAATGGTTGACATAGGGGGAAAGTGGGGAATAGAGTCTCAGGCGTGGAGGAGGCGGAGAACTCCCCCCGGGAGGCGGAGACGTGTTCGTAGGAGTGCATGAGCGACAGCTCGACCCAAAGGGTCGACTTGCGCTGCCTGCTGCCTTTCGCCCCCGTCTCGAACCACGCTGTTACCTCTCATTTGGTCGCGACAAGTGCATCGATGTCATGACCGCAGAGGCCTTTGAACGCGAAGCCGCAGACATCTTGGAAAAAGTCCGTCGTGGTGAATTGGGTCGAAGCGAATCACGCGCCCTCGCAGTGAGCACGGTGGAAGCCACCATTGATGCTCAGGGCCGCATCACCATCGACGAGAAGTTGCGCGAGTACGCAGGAATTTCTTTGGGTGCAAAAGTGACCGTGGCAGGTTCGTTTGACCGAGTCGAAATCTGGGAACCAGATCGTCACGAGCGCAACATTGGTGCAGGCACCGAAATGATCGCTGGAGCGGACGCGTGATTGTCGATGCTTCGAATGTCTTATCAACCGTCCAGTGGCCCACGGCCTCTGGCAGTCTCCCGGATGGCACGGTGGTTAGCTCCAACTCCGCCCGCTGCCATCGCGCGCGTACCGGGGATAAATCCGGACGGCATTTGCTGTCCGGGAGGCTGCCAGGGGCCGAGGGTGAGGTTCGCATGAACACGTTCTCGCACGAACCTGTGATGTTGAACGACATCTTGTCGGTGTTTGCAAACATGAATGACGGTGTATTTCTTGATGCCACATTGGGTGGCGCAGGACATTCAGTTGCCATTTTGTCTGCGCATCCATCGGTGTCTCTCTTGGGTATTGACCAAGACAACATTGCGCTGTCTGCAGCATCCACAACGCTTCTCGACTCTGGTCTCCGCGAACGTGCGACCCTCCGGCACGCCCGCTTTGATGCAGTGTCACGTGTCGTGGCCGAAGAGGGGATCGGTTCGTTGGCCGGCGCCCTCTTCGACCTCGGCGTGTCGTCGCCACAGTTCGACGTTGCAGAACGAGGCTTCTCGTATCGCTTTGATGCGCCACTAGATATGCGTATGAATCAGTCGCAAGAACTCAGTGCCGACACGGTGGTGAATGAATACGACGAACAAGCACTTGCTGCCATGTTGCGTCGAAATGCAGATGAAAAATTCGCTTCACGAATCGCTCGCGCAATTGTTGCTGCACGACCTGTGAAAACAACATCACAGTTGTCCGACATTGTTGCGTCGGCAATTCCTGCACCAGCTCGACGTCGTGGTGGGCACCCATCCAAGCGCACGTTTCAAGCCATTCGCATTGAAGTAAATGCTGAACTCGACATTCTCCCCGGAGCCTTACGAGACACAATTGCTCTACTGGCTCCTGGCGCTTGTCTTGCCGTGTTGTCGTACCACTCGGGTGAAGATCGCATCGTTAAACAAGTGATGCGTACTGCGGAAACTGGTGACTGTACGTGTCCATCGCATCTTCCATGCGGGTGCGGTGCAGTGAAGAGCGTTGAGCGTGTTCGTGTGTCTCGAGAAGCAAGCCGTGAAGAGCAGTTTCGTAATCCACGCAGCACATCTGCTCGCTTGCGCGTAGTTCGCAAACTTCACTCATCTGAAGGGGTGAAGTAGTCGTGGCTGTCGCTTTTCGCCTTCCTTCAGTCTTAGCTCCGCGCGAAAATGGTGAGCGTTCACCACTTGCGCTGGTGCCACAGTCGGAACGTCGTTATGTTCGCGTGTTTGTTGTAGTCGGTGCATTCTTGGTGGCCATGGGTTGTGTGGTGGCATTGCACGTTCACATGGCACATCGGCAAATGCAGATTGACTCTTTGAACTACGACATTTCTCGCGCACGTCTTCACTTCGACACATTGCGCGCAGAACGCGCAGCATTGCAGTCACCAGAAAAATTGATTGCAAATGCTCGCGAAATGGGAATGGTGCCAAGTTTGTCCACTCGCATTGTGGATATCCCTGCATCTATTGCTGCAGAAGTGGCGGCTACGGTTGGCAAAGTTGATGCCGACGTTGTTGCTGCAACAGAAAGCCAACTCGATGAATTCGGACGATTGAAGACAGCAGTAGTTGGAGCACCATGAGCCACGAGTCACGACGAGGAACTCGATCACACGGCAACCCGTCGCGTTCCACTAGCTCGTCGCGAAGCTCCTCATCGCAACGCTCAACAACTGGGCAGCGTGCATCATCCTCACGCTCGTCATCGTCGCGAACTTCATCGACCCGCCCTGGTTCCCAATCCACATCCCGTGCATCATCGTCCGCCACCAAGCAGCGAACCGCGCCGCGAGAGCGTTCGTCGGGACGTGAAAACATAACGACTCGCTCGCGCACTCAAGCGCCGTCGCCGTTTGAGTCGTTGATGAAGAGTGTTGTCTCGTCAATCTGGAACGAAATCAAAATGACGTTCAAGGGCGATGTTCCGGAGAAGTATCGCTCTAACAAGATTTCATCTACCGACGCTCACAAACTTGTTAAACGTCGATTGAGATTCGCAATCGCTGGTTTCTCGGTTGTTCTGCTAGTTATTGCTGGTCGCGTCATCTTGTTGCAGACGGTGCAACGCGATGGATACTACGAAGCCAGTGTGAATCAGCGCACGCGCGTGAACATTATTCGCGCAACTCGTGGAGTTATTTTCGACCGAAATGGGAATGAACTTGCACTGTCTGTTCCAAGCACCACGGTGTATGCAGACCCCCGCGACATCACTGATCCTGTTGGCACCGCGCGTTCATTAGCTGCAGTTCTGGGTTACATGCCAGATGAGGAAGCGAAACTTGCAGAGAAGTTGGCTCAGCCTGGATCCAAGTTTCATTACATCGCGCGTGAGCTCACCAAAGACGAAGCAGCAGTTCTGTTGAATCTGAACCTGCCAGGCATTTATTCGTACACCGAACCATCTCGCCAAATTGAAGGCGGAGTAGCAGAGGCCGTCATTGGCAAAACCGACCCAGACGGTGTTGGAACATCTGGTTTAGAGAAGCAGTACAACACCATGTTGATTGGTTCTGACGGTAAGTCCATTCGTGAAGTCGATAAAAACGGTCGGTCAATCGCCGGCGTAGGCAAGACCACATTGGCGCCTGTCGCTGGCGACGATTTGGTTCTCACCATTGACAAGACTGTGCAGTATCACACCGACGCAGCGTTGTTGGATCGCATTAGTCAATTGGGTGCAAAAGGTGGCACTGCAATTGTGATGAATTCTGCAACTGGCGAAGTGTATGCAATGTCAAATGTTCGGCGCGATGAAAGTGGCGCAGCTGTGGTGGCGAAGGGCAACTTTGCGGCGGTAGAGGCGTATGAGCCCGGATCCGTTGCGAAAGTTTTCAGCATCAGTGCCGCGATGAATGAAGGAAAAATTGCTGCAGACACGGTGTTCTCGGTTCCTGGCGCAACGACAATCGATGGTTTCCCCATTCGCGATGCATGGCCACACCCCACAATGGACATGGACATTCGAACCATCTTCAGTGAGAGTTCCAACATCGGAACCATGCTTGCTGGCCAGACAATCTCGTCTGAAAAATTGCACGACTATTACTCAGCATTTGGATTTGGTCGCAAAACAGGACTCAACTACCCAGGCGAAAGCCGCGGAATTCTCCGAGATGCAAAGAAATGGCGAGGTACGGAAAAGTACACCGTCACCTATGGCTATGGACTTGCAACAACAGCACTGCAATTGGTGGCTGGTGTCAACACGGTGGCCAATAAAGGTATTTACGTGGAGCCACGTTTGGTTCAAGCCACTATTGACAATGCGGGAAAGCGCAAAGAAGTTGCACCGTCTGCAACGCGCCCCGTGCTCTCTGAGACAACAGCCGCCACCATGACAGATCTCATGCGTCAAGTGGTCTGCTCGGGCACTGGCGAACTTGCAAAAGTCAAAGGGATGGAAATCGCTGGCAAGACCGGTACCGGATACAAGGTGCAAGACAACGGCACATACGCAACCGACTCAGGTGCTCGTCGTTACTTCGCATCGTTCGTTGGGTTCTTCCCAGCGCGCAATCCTCAAATCACCATGCTGGTCAGTATTGACGAACCAAGCGCAGACTCTCGAGACCGCTTCGGCGGAACTGCAGCTGCGCCTGTCTTTGCACGACTTGTTCCAACAATCATGCGCGAACTTGGAATTGAATCAACTGGTTCAAGCACAGGTTGCAAAGCGGGCGCCATTGTCGCAGGGCACTAGGCGGACGCATCGTGGCCCGGCACTCTTGTCTTCCTCAGACAGTCGCATCCGTCCTTTCGCAGATTGATGTCTTCGCAGATGTTCTAAACGGTGACGTTCCCATCACGGGAATCACGCAAGATTCTCGAGATGTGCAACCTGGCGATCTGTATTGCTGCATTCGCGGAGAGCGTTTTGACGGTCACTCGTTTGTTGAACAGGCAATTTCATCGGGTGCAGTGGCGTTACTAGTTGATCAAGATCTTTCAACTGTCCCACCGCACATCTCTGTCATCCGCGTGAATGACGTGCGGGAGTTTGTGGGTCGTTTTGCGGCGGCGCTCTTTCGCTATCCATCTCGCTCGTTGAAGATGGTGGGCGTCACGGGCACAAATGGGAAAACCACCACCACGGCAATGATTGCATCCATTCTTGAAGCCAGCGGACAACGGGTTCAACAAATGGGAACCTTGACTGGTGTGCGCACCACACCTGAAGCAATAGATATTCAGGCACAACTTCGCACATGGGTGAACGACGGTGTGCAGTGCGTTGTCATGGAGGTGTCATCGCACGCATTGGTGCAACATCGAGTGAACGGAATCGTTTTCGATGTCTCAGTATTTACCAACATCGCACGCGATCATTTGGATTTTCACGGAACAGAAGAGGCCTACTTCGCAGCAAAAGCGATGTTGTTCTCGGAGGACTTGTCACGTTGCGGTGTTGTGAACACGGATGACCCAAAGGGGTTGTTATTGAAAGACGCAATGGCAATTCCGATGGTTGAGTTCTCTGTGTCAGATGCACGAAACATTTTGATGTCGGTGGATCATGTGTCATTCGAGTGGCGTGGAGCCCAGGTGTGGGTTCCCATGGGTGGATCATTCACTGTCATGAATTCTCTTGCAGCCGCAACGGCAGCCGAAGCCTTGGGTCTTGACATCAACGTCATCGCGGCAGGTTTACGAAGGTTGAATGGTGTTCCTGGTCGATTCGAGTCAGTGCCGAGTTCCTGTGGCTTTGACGTCATTGTTGATTACGCACACACCCCCGATGGTTTGAGCCTGTTACTGAACTCGGTGAGAGAAATTTGCACCGGTCGAGTCATCGTTGTGTTTGGATGTGGCGGCAATCGCGACTCGGGCAAGAGGCCGCTAATGGGGCAGATTGCAGCACAACTCGCAGATGTCGTTTTTGTGACGTCGGATAATCCTCGAAATGAACAACCCGAAGCAATCATCGACGATATTTGTGGAGGCATTTCGCCTTCAGAAGTAACAATTTCGCGCGTTGTTGAAAGAGCAAAGGCGATTGAATCCGCCATTTCTGAGGCTCGGCGTGATGACATAGTGGTCATAGCTGGCAAGGGCCATGAGGCCACTCAGGAGATTTCGGGCGTCTTTCATCCGTTTAGCGATGTGGAAGTTGCACAAAAGTTTCTCAACCTGCGAAAGGAGACAACCGAATGATTGCCGTTCTTATCGCCGGTGCTGTTTCAATGCTTTTGTCCCTCTTTGGAACGCGTCGACTCATCACGTTTTTCGACAATCTCGGTAAGGGTCAACCCATTCTTGGGTCAGAAGACCATGGTCCTGTTCATCACATGAAGAAGCAGGGAACCGCCACCATGGGTGGATTGGCAATTTTGTTCTCTGCGTTTATTGGTTGGCTGGTGGCCCACGTTCGAGGCGGCATTGCGTTGTCGGACCAAGCAATGATCATGTGGGCTGGTGTTGCCATTCTCGCCACCATGGGATTCCTTGATGACTTCCTCAAGGTTCGCAAATCTCACAACCGCGGAATCTTTTGGAAGAAGAAGGGATGGATCACGTTCGGTCTCGTTCTCATTGTCATGTTCTGGTTGTCTGCAGGAACCGGAGTAAGCGAAACACTTTCGTTTACTCGTTTCGATTTGCCAGGTTGGGAGTTGAACCAAGCCGTGTGGATTGTGTGGACCGCAATCATGGTGTGGTCCACCACCAATGCTGTCAATGTCACCGACGGACTTGATGGTCTCGCAGCAGGTTCTGCGCTATTCGGCTTTCTTGCTTTCACGGTGATTGCTTATTGGGCGTTTCGAAACCCCGACGTCTATCGATTGGTGAACCCACTCGACCTTGCTGTCTTCTCTGCAGCAATGGCCGGGGCGTGTGGTGGTTTTCTGTGGTGGAATGCTGCGCCTGCGAGAATTTTCATGGGAGATGTAGGCGCGCTTGGAATTGGTGCCGCACTTGGTCTTCTTGCAGTCGCAACAAGCACACATCTGTTGTTACCCGTTATTTGTGCGTTAAACGTTATGGAGTCTGGTTCTGTTGCACTGCAAATGGGTGTGTTTAAAGCGTCGGGTCGAAAGAGACGACTGTTTCGCATGTCACCAATTCATCACCATTTCGAATTGCTCGGTTGGCCCGAAACAACAGTGATCATTCGATTCTGGATTATTTCTGGAATCTGCGTGGCTGTGGCACTTGGAATTTTCATTGCCGACTTCACCAACATTGCTGATTCCTTCGCGAGAAAGTGAGCACTATGAGTACCGACACAACGTCCACTCGAAAAGGGCAATCGCTCAAGAACCGTCGTATCGAGGTGTTGCGCCGTTCGGGCAGCATCAAGAAAAACAAGATTGCACTCGACAAGCCAACTCCGGCCTTCTATTGGATTCTCATTGTTGTGTCGCTGTTCATCTTGTTGGGTGTGGTGATGGTGTTGTCGTCTTCATCTGTGACTAGCTTGCACACCGGTTCTTCGGCGTGGGGAATGTTCTTTCGTCAGTTGGCATGGGTGGGGCTGGGTGGATTCGCAATGTGGATTACGTATTCCATTCCATACTCAACGTGGCGCGACCCCTTGAAATTGGGGCCAGCAGCAATTGTCGTTCTTGGAATGAATCTTGTGGTCCTTGCAAAGGGTCAAGTGATTGGTGGAGCGAAAGCGTGGCTAGACATTGGACCATTTCGTTTCCAGCCATCTGAATTCATGAAAGTCATCGCAATTCTGTTTGCCGCAAACCTGTTGGCAAATCGACATCGCGCTATTGCAATCAAATCAATGGTGCTGTGGCCCATGCTTGCCGTCGTAGGTGTGACGGCTGGATTGTGTGGCTTGCAGAAGGACTACGGAAGTGCGTTGATCTTCGCTGGAACAATGTTGGCCATGTTGCAACTTGCTGGTGTTCCGAAGATGCAGCTTGTTGGTACGGGGCTTGGATTCTTGGGTGCGGGTGTTCTCGTAATGACGTATGCCGATAGAGCAAGTGAGCGAATGATGGCGTTCATGAATTTGGAAGGCACCAAAGAGGACGTTGGATATCAGGTGTATCAAGCTCTTCTCAGCATCGCGAATGGCGGTTGGACCGGAACTGGAATAGGTGCAGGAACAAGTAAGTGGGGTTATGTGCCATTGGCGTACAGCGACTTCATTTTCTCTGTGATCGCCGAAGAAATGGGAATACTTGGAACAGTGATTGTGATTGGCGGATTCTTGCTGCTGGTCTTGCTTGGAATTCAAGTTGCGCTCACGTCTAGCGACATGTACGGAGCGTTCCTTGCAGGCGGAATTGCATCTTGGTTTGGAATTCAAGCAATCGTCAATATCGGTGGTGTTACTGGAACTCTGCCAATGACCGGTTTGACTTTGCCGTTCTTGTCGTATGGCGGATCATCCATGATTGCATCGATGGCAGCAGTTGGTTTGTTGCTGAACGTTGCGCGATTCGCACGCCGTTAGGGCCAGTTGTGTTTGCAGTTGTCACGGGTGGTGGAACAAGCGGTCATGTCATGCCCGCACTTGCCATTATTGAAATGCTTCACGAGCATGGATATTCCACACACGACATTGCATACGTGGGGGCTCGGCGTGGCATTGAAACATCACTGCTTGCAGACCTAGACATTGAAAAGGCGTTTCTTCCAATTTCTGGACTTCAGCGGTCACTGTCATTGCGAGGTATCTCGCAGAATCTGATGTTGCCGTTTCGCCTGTTTCGCAGTCGGCTCATGGCTCGATCGTTGTTGAAGAAGTGGAATCCCTCTGTTGTTGTATCTGTTGGCGGTTATGCCAGCGAGCCCATAGCGGCAGAGGCGGTTAGTCGCGGGATACCGCTCGTATGCGTTAGTTACGACCGAATTGCCGGGCTTGCAACACGTCGTCAATCACGAAAGGCAGCAGTGTGCGCCGTTGCTTTTCCGGATTCGTTACTTCCACATGCAGTCGTGACTGGTGCGCCAGTTCGCGCACAGCTTCGTCATCTCTCTGTTAACAATTCGCGCGCTGGGGCACGGGAGCGATTGGGTATTGCGCCAGATGCCTTGATGGTGACGGTCCTCGGGGGCTCACTTGGCTCCGGGGTGTTGAACAATGCGGTGAATGGCATCTTGGAATCGTGCGCTGCGCTTGGCAATGTTGCAGTGTTTCACATTTGTGGACAGCGATTCCTTACAAATTCAGATGTTGCTGAAGTTCCAAAAGGGATCGTGTCGTACCAACGTGTGGGATACGAAAAGCGAATGGCAGATGTCTATGCAGCCACAGATGTACTGGTGGCAAGAGCCGGCGCAAGCACTGTTGCAGAAATAGCCACTGTTGGAGTTGCGTCGGTACTTGTGCCGTGGAAAGACGCAGCTGACAATCATCAACAATTGAATGCCGAGTGGCTGTCAGTCAACGGTGCTGCAGTTCTCTTGACCGAAGATCAATGTGCAGATGGCTCTCTCGCTTCTACGGTGCTGTCGTTGCTGAGCAATTCAGAACAACGACAGCGTGTGGCGTCGGCTGCCTATGGAATGGGCGACGTGAACAGAAGCTCCTCACTGATGGACGCCATTCAGAACGCCTCTCGCTGACCCGCTCAGCGTGAAACAATGGGGTTTCCATGTCTACTCGCCCCATCCGCCGTCAGCCAGAACCGCTGATAGATCTCGCGCGTCTCGTGCGATGTCATGTGGTGGGCGTTGGTGGCCCAGGAATGAGTCCTCTTGCGTATGTCATGAATGGGAAAGGGCATCGAGTCTCAGGGTCAGATATGAGGGAATCTGATGCAACCCAGGCACTCACGGCCGCTGGTGTTGATGTTTTCATTGGACACGACGCATCGCTTGTCAATGGCGCCGATGTCGTTACATATTCCACCGCTATTCCTCACTCCAACGTAGAAATTGCAGAAGCGGCGGCGAAAGGAATTCCACTTCGCCACCGCTCTGGCGTCTTGGCATCGCTCTGTGCGTCATCGAACGCAATTGGTGTTGCAGGAACGCATGGAAAGACCACTACGTCTGCATTGCTCACCCACATTCTCGTTGAAAATGGGCACGATCCATCGTGCATCATTGGTGCCGACGTTCCGGGTTTAGTGGTAGGTGCACGAGTTGGTGCATCTTCACTCTTCATCTTGGAGTCAGATGAAAGTGACGGGACACTCGATGTGTTGCCGTTATCGCACCTTGTTGTCACCAATGTCGACGTAGACCATCTTGACTATTTCGGATCATTTGAAGATGTGCAGCAGTGCTTTGTTGATGCAGTCATGCGCACCACAGGTCACGTGGTGGTGAATGTTGACGATGCTGGGTCGCGCCCGGTGGTTGCGGCTGCTCTTCAACGTGGAAACGTCACAACGTTTGGCTACGGCGCAAATGCCATGTTGCGGGTGTTGTCGGCGCAGTCAGAGAACGGTGGCCTGCGAATTGAGTTATTCGACGGTGTCGACAAGGCCAACGTCTTCCTGCCGCTATTGGGTGAGCACAACGCAATGAATTGTGCCGCCGCTATAGCAATGGCTCGCTCGTATGGGGTGTCTCTTCAGGATGCATGCGTTGCGGTTGGTTCATTTGGTGGAGTGCGTCGCCGTTTCACAGAACGTGGTTCTTTCAATGGTGGACTACTTGTCGACGACTATGCACATCTACCCGCAGAAATAGAAGCAGCACTTCAGGCGGCATCATCACACCCATTGTTGTCTGGGCGAGTAATTGCGGTCTTTCAACCGAATCGTTTCCATCGCATCGCAGCCATGGCCGATTCGTATGCAGATTGCTTCACGCGTGCTGACATGGTTGTTATCACCGATGTTTATGCATCTGGGACAGAGCGAATTGAAGGTGTGACGGGGGAAATGATTGTTTCGGCAATCTGTCAACGACATCCGAATGCAAACGTTGTGTGGGCGCCAGAGCGTGGCGACATTGTTTCTGCGGTAGCCGCATTCATCCGCGAAGGAGACGTGTGTGTCTCAATGGGATGCGGTGACATAGAGACATTTCCCGATGACCTCATGGAGTCGGTGCTATGAGTACTCAGTCATTTGACGTGCTTGCACAGAAATTGTCTGCACTCGGTGTTGTTGTTGAAAGGCAGAAATCGCTGGCCTTGCTCACCACTTATGGAGTTGGTGGGCCTGCAGAGGTGGCTGTCACAGTGAGAACTGAAGCAGAGATTGAGTCAGTGGCATCGGTACTTTCTCAACATTCAGAAGTTGAAGTAGTTGTCTTGGGTCGTGGAAGTAACACGCTGATTGCCGACCGCGGATTTAGTGGCGTGGTGGTCATTATTGGAACATCTGAGGAATCGCGCAATATTCAGCGAGTAGCCGAGGGCGTACGTGTATCGGCGTCAATGCTCATGCCAGTGCTTGCGCGTCGCACGGTGCAACAAGGACTTGGCGGTCTTGAGTGGTGTGTTGGCATTCCTGGCACTGTTGGTGGAGCAATTCGAATGAATGCCGGTGGCCATGGGGCAGACATCGCAGATTCGCTCATTAGTGCCAACGTTGTGTCGTTGCATTCTGGCCACACTCGTACGGTTGATGTGAAAGACATGGGTCTTCATTTCCGCGGTTCAGCAGTTTCGGCTCATCATGTTGTCACCGCGGCAACATTTGCTGTGAGTGACATATCTATTGAAGATGGAACTCGCACACTGGACGACATTGTGTCGTGGCGACGAAGTCATCAACCCGGTGGTCGCAATGCAGGATCAGTTTTTGTGAATCCCGCTCCAGACGAGGGAAGTGCTGGATCACTGATTGACCAATGTGGATTACGTGGGTTCACGGTTGGCGGGGCACAGGTCTCTGAGAAACATGCAAATTTCATTCAAGCAAGCGATGGCGCCACCGCCAACGATGTTGTGTCTGTCATGACTCATGTGCAGCAAGTTGTTGAGAGTCGGCATGGAATAGTTCTTCGCAGCGAGGTTCGTCTTGTTGGATTTGATGCCGAGGTGTTGTCTCGCTTTTCAGACAAGTCACACAACGACAACGAGATTGTGACTGCGCGTCAACATTTGTGCGAATTGCTAGGAGAGCGCAATGGCTGACAAAGACAACACACCTATCGGTGAGCCCGAAGAGTTGTCGGTCACGGAAGTTAGTAAAGAAGTTCTTGATGAACTCTCCATCTTGTTCGGCGATGCACCACCGGCTGTCACTAATGAGCCACAGAAAGATCCCACGGCCGCACATCACGATGCATCTGCAACTACCAATGTGGTGCCACTGACGTCTCGAGAAGAAACTGTCGTTGAGGCGGATCCCACTCCAGACAATGTCGTCGTCATTGCCAGCGAATTTGACGATGACGTCAGTGATCTCACTCCGGCACCACCCGATCCATTGATTGGTTTGTCGCGCCACGGTGACGATGTGGTGGAGATTTCAGATGATGGATCCACTGTTGTCATCGACGCAGATGAGATGGATCGAGTTGTCATTATTGACAACGACACTCCCGACCCCACGTTTGAAGAACGCCGCCGTCGTCATCAGCGCCGCGAACGTTTACGCCGCGTGAAGTGGTTCAAACTCGCCGGTGTGGTTGTTGCCATCATTGTTTTTGTTGCGGGAGTTCTCGCGTCGCCCTTGTTTGCGATTCGACGCGTCACATTCGAAGGTGTGGTGTACACCAGCCCTGAAACGGTGGAGAAAGTAACAGAAGCAATAAAAGGTGCATCGGTGTTCACGGTTGATACCGCCAAGGCGCGCGAGCAATTGCTAGAAGACCCGTGGGTGGCAGAAGTGCGTATCACCACCGATTTCCCTGGCAAAGCGCTAGTGGAAGTTGCCGAACGTAAACCAGTGGTGTGGTACGTGGGCGATGACGAAAAAGCGAGAGTCGTCGACGACCGAGGCCATGTGGTGGCAGTTCTCGACGGTTGGCCAACAAAGTATTTGCGAGTCATTGGAACTGGCCCTTCTCTAGACGCAGGTGCGATTGCCGACGATGTGTATCGAGCCGCGGCACAGCTAGTACTTGCACTTCCTGGTGAAATTCGGTCGAAGGTAAAGGCCCTGGAGTTGTCTGGCGGCGGCGAGTTAGCCATGATCTTGAAGACGGGAACCATTGTGCGCTTTGGGCCTCCCACGGGCCTTCAAGACAAGTTGATTGCAGTGGTGGTGTTGTTCCGTCGCCAGGACCCAGCCACTCTTGCGGTTGTCGATGTCTCCACAGGGGAGCCCACGGTTCAGTTGCGATAGGGCAGAAATACGGCTCACAAGGCTTGTATTGCACCAATTTGACCTCAATGTGTGGAAACATTGAGAAACACAGTCCTTATCGGACGTTTCTTCGGAGGAAATGGCTCATGGCCGGAGCACCACAGAACTATCTCGCAGTCATCAAAGTCATTGGCGTTGGTGGCGGTGGCGTCAACGCAGTTAACCGAATGATCGATGCTGGTCTTCGGGGTGTGGAGTTTGTTGCAATCAACACCGACGCTCAAGCTCTACTAATGAGTGATGCAGACGTGAAGCTAGACATTGGTCGCGAACTCACACGCGGCCTCGGAGCCGGCTCGGATCCAGAAGTGGGCAAGGCAGCAGCCGAAGCCCATCGTGCAGAAATTGAAGAGCTCATCAGCGGCTCAGACATGGTGTTCATTACTGCTGGTGAAGGTGGCGGTACCGGTACTGGTGCGGCTCCGGTTGTTGCTGAGATTTCGAAGTCGCTTGGTGCACTCACCATTGGTGTTGTCACCCGTCCATTCGCTTTTGAAGGTCGCCGCCGTTCAGTGCAGGCCGACAATGGAATTCAGCGCCTCAAGGAAAAAGTAGACACGCTGATTGTTATTCCAAACGATCGTTTGCTCTCAGTTGCAAACGACAAGACATCTCTCATCAACGCATTCAAGATGGCAGACGAAATCTTGTTGCAAGGTGTTGCCGGTATTACCACCCTCATCACCACACCAGGTCTTATCAACACAGACTTTGCAGACGTCAAGATGATCCTCACCAATGCTGGTTCAGCCCTCATGGGAATCGGTGTGGCAAGTGGCGATAATCGTGCAGTTACTGCAGCAAAAGACGCTATTTCCAGCCCAATGTTGGAAGCAGCCATCGATGGTGCACGTGGAGTGCTGTTGAACATCACTGGACCATCCAGCATGGGTCTGTTCGAAGTCAACGCAGCTGCAGACGAAGTTCATGCAGTTGCTCACCAAGACGCAAACATCATTTTCGGTACGGTCATCGACGACGAGATGGGCGACGAAATCAAGGTCACAGTTATTGCAGCCGGCTTCGAACGTTGGGACACGGGTGCTACCAATTCATCGTCGTTTGCAACACGGTCCACATCGCGTCCAACAGAATCGCGTCCACCGTCAAGCAACGTGCGCGACATCTTCTCTGACTCTGACCCATTGTCAGACGACGATGACGATTTCGATGTGCCGTCGTTCTTGAAATAGGACGTCAGTGTGATCGACCCGCAAGAGGTCGCATCGCGTGTTGCAAGCGTTCGTGATGACATCTCGCACTTAGCGAGCCACTCGGTATCAATCGTTGCCGTAACGAAAACCTTCTCTACAGATGCATGGGCTGCTGCGAAGTCGGCGGGCTGTGATGGCATTGGAGAGAACTATGCACAGGAGTTGCTTGAAAAGATTCAAGTGACACCAGCGCCTCTGCCTGTTCATTTCATCGGCGCAATCCAGTCGAACAAAGTGCGGGCGTTGGCCCCGTATGTGGCGTTGTGGCAAGGAGTGGACCGCGAATCTGTCATCACGGAAATTGCGAAACGTGCACCCGGAGCCAGCATCTTGTTGCAGGTCAACACCACGGGCGAAGACTCAAAATCTGGAATGAATCCCACTCATGTGGACCGCTTGCGAACGTTTGCCGAGAAGGCCGGGCTGGGTGTGAAAGGCCTCATGACTCTTGGCCCAACTAACGGAACAGTGGCTGAGATCCGGTCGTCGTTTATGGCATTGCGGGCACTGGCCGATGCGCATCATCTTTACGAATGCTCCATGGGAATGTCGGGGGATTACAAGATTGGGCTGGATTGCGGGTCCACCATCATTCGCATTGGAAGCATGCTGTTTGGAGCACGCAGCAACCCCGCGCGGTAACTCCCACATCTCGGTAGAAAAACGGATTAGCCTGACGGCATGTCATTTTTCCGTCGCGCAATGGATTACCTCGGTCTCAGCAACGACGAGGCCTATGACGATTACGACATGTCTATGGAGTACGAGCGCCCCACGCGTGCGCCACGCCCTGCACCGCAGTCCGAACCACTTGCGCGTCGTGGATACGAACCGGAGTACTCATCTGAAACACAACGCCCTGCTCCTCGCCCCACTCGAGTAGACGACACCGGTGCGGCACGACGCCCTGACGATTCTGGTTTACAAGTGCGTCCGGTTGGTGCACCACGCACAGCTCCTACTGTTCGTGCAGTACCTGCAGCGGGCGACACGGTCACCATTCGTCCGCGTAGCTTCAATGAAGCGCAAGCAATTGCAGATCATTTCAAAGACGGTGTTCCGGTCATAGTGAATCTTGAAGGCGCAGATCGAGAAATGGCTCGACGCGTTATCGACTTTGCAAGCGGTATGTGTTACGCCCTTAGCGGAACCATGGAAAAAGTTGGAAGTGGCGTGTACTTGTTGAAGCCTGCTGTCAGTTTCGATCAGCCGCATTACTAAACAGTCGCTATGTCGTTAATTCTTTCGCTCCTCAATTTGTTCTCGCTTGCAATTTTTGCGCGAGCAATCTTGTCGTTCTTTCCCATAAGCCCGTCATCACCGTTAGCCGGAGTGGTGCAATTTCTCTATCGCATCACCGAGCCTGTGTTGGCACCGATTCGTCGTGTTCTTCCACCCATGGGCGGACTCGACTTGTCGCCACTTGTTGTCATCATTGGCATTCAAGTTTTGTCAGCCATCCTCGTGTAAATCGCTTCTGAACCGTTGGCAGTCACGTGGTGGGGCAGTTCATTGCCCCTAACCTTGACGCGTGACGTACCCGCAGGTTGACCCCCAGCCGAACTTTCCCCGCATTGAAGAAGGGGTCTTGGCTCGTTGGCAGAACGATGACACGTTTGCCCGAAGCATTGCCGCACGCGATGCCGGCGCAGACGGCAACAACGAGTTTGTGTTTTACGACGGTCCTCCATTTGCTAACGGGTTGCCTCACTATGGGCACCTCCTCACCGGGTTTGTAAAAGATGCTGTGCCGCGTTATCAAACAATGCGGGGTCGTCGTGTTGAACGCCGATTCGGATGGGATTGTCACGGACTTCCGGCCGAAGTAGAGGCAGAAAAAGAACTTGGAATTGCGGGTCACCCTGCCATTGCTGCATTCGGAATCGACAAGTTCAATGACGCGTGTCGCACCAGTGTTCTTCGCTACACAGACGAATGGCAGCGCTATGTCACTCGTCAAGCGCGGTGGGTTGACTTCAGCAACGATTACAAGACTCTCGATACGCCGTACATGGAAAGCGTCATGTGGGCTTTTCGTACTTTGTGGGACAAGGGACTCATTTATGAGGGGTTCCGCGTGCTGGCATATTGCTGGCGATGCGAGACACCATTGTCAAACACGGAAACACGAATGGACGACGTATACCGCGATCGTCAAGACCCGGCGTTAACGGTTGCATTTGAATTGGAAACAGGGGAGCGAATCCTCGCGTGGACAACAACTCCGTGGACTCTTCCATCAAACCTGGCGCTTGCCGTTGGGCCAGACGTTGATTATGCAGTTCTTCAGCACTCAGATGGTCGCGAATACATCATCGCTGAAGCTCGAATTGGTTCCTATGAAAAAGAACTAAATGGCGCCACCGTTGTTCGCACCATCAAAGGTTCTGAATTGGCCGGTCGTCATTACCAGCCATTGTTCCCATTCTTCGCAGACACTGAAAATGCTTTTGTTGTTCTCGCTGCCGATTTCGTTACCACCGAAGACGGTACGGGTGTGGTGCACATGGCGCCTGGCTTTGGTGAAGACGACCAAAACGAATGTAACGCAGCGGGTATTCCCACTATTTGCCCCATGGATGAACATGGTCAATACACAGCCGAAGTCGCTCCATGGGCTGGTCGACATGTTTTCGAAGCCAACACCGACGTCATCAAGACATTGAAGGAAATGGGTGTGGTGCTTCGCCACGACACCTACAACCACAGTTACCCGCATTGTTGGCGATGTGCTGAACCATTGGTGTATCGCGCGGTGTCGTCGTGGTTCGTCCGCGTGACTCAATTCAAAGATCGCATGGTGGAGTTGAACCAAAGCATTAATTGGACTCCAGAACACATTAAAGACGGAACATTTGGCAAGTGGTTGGCCAATGCACGTGACTGGGCAATTAGTCGTAATCGATTCTGGGGATCTCCAATTCCTGTGTGGAAGAGCGATGACCCGCGCTATCCACGAATTGACGTGTACGGATCATTAGAAGAACTTGAAAAAGACTTCGGTGTGTCGGTGACCGACCTGCATCGCCCTGGTATCGACAATTTGGTGCGGCCAAACCCAGACGACCCAACGGGTCAGTCAATGATGCGCCGCGTTCCAGAGGTGCTGGATTGTTGGTTTGAAAGCGGCTCCATGCCGTTTGCGCAGGTGCATTATCCGTTTGAGAATCGTGAATGGTTTGAAAACCATTATCCAGGCGACTTCATTGTTGAATACATCGGCCAAACACGTGGTTGGTTCTACACGTTGCATGTGTTGGCAACGGCATTGTTCGATCGTCCGTCGTTCGCATCATGCGTCAGCCATGGAATTGTTCTCGGCGATGACGGCGCAAAAATGTCAAAGAGTCTTCGCAACTATCCAGACCCGATGGCGGTGTTTGACTCGCACGGTGCGGACGCCATGCGTTGGTACTTGTTGTCGTCTCCCATCCTGCGTGGTGGCGATTTCTCGGTGACCGAAGTTGGAATGCGTGACACGGTGCGCCAGGTGTTGTTGCCCATGTGGAACTCGTATTACTTCTTGTCGTTGTATGCCAACGCAGAGAACAAGTCGGGAACCGTGCGCACCGATTCAACGAATGTGCTCGACCGTTATGTATTGGCCAAGTTGGCAGACACCATCGACAGTGTGACTGCATCAATGGAGACATACGACTTGTTTGCGGCATGCAGCACTATCCGCAACTTCCTCGATGTCCTGACTAACTGGTACATCCGCCGAAGCCGTGATCGATTCTGGGCTGGCGAACAAGACGCCATCGACACATTGCACACAGTTCTTGACTATCTCACCAAGATTGCCGCGCCGTTATTGCCAATGATTTCAGATGAAATCAGCCAAGGCTTAAACGGCGGTAACAGCAGTGTTCATCTTGCTGATTGGCCAACAAGCGATGGTTTGCCGCGTGATGCGTCTCTCGTTACATCAATGGACTTGGTGCGCGATGTTTGTTCATCGGCATTGTCTGTTCGTAAAGCGCATGGTCGCCGCGTGAGGCTTCCGCTTCAGTCGTTAACCGTGGCATCTGAGTTGTCTGGAGGTCTTGCAGACTTTCTCGACATTGTTCGCGACGAAGTAAATGTTCGCGATGTCATCTTGACAACAGATGTTGCTGCGGTGGCGTCTCACGAATTGCAAGTTGTTCCAGCAGTGGTGGGGCCTCGCCTCGGAAAAAACACCCAAAAAGTGATTGCAGCCGTCAAGAAGGGTGAATGGGAACAACGTGGCGATGTCATCGTTGTTGCTGGCGAAGAGTTGCAACCAGGTGAATACGCATTGAAGCTCGTCACCACTGAAGGGACCGCAAGCGCTCCATTGTCCGCTGGCGCCGGTGTGGTGCTGCTTGACACAGAAGTCACCCCAGAACTTGAGGCCGAAGGTTTGGCACGAGACGTTGTTCGTGCGGTACAACAAGCTCGTCGTTCTGCCGACTTGAACGTTTCAGACCGAATTGTGCTCACAATTGGTGCCGACCCAGACGTACAACAGCAACTCTTGCCTCATGTGGCCCTGATTTCTGGTGAAACGCTGGCAACAAATGTGGTCTGGGACCCTTCCCTCACCCGCGATGTTGCTATCGAAGGGACATCCATAGGTGTCTCGGTTGCAGTCAGTCGTTGAGTTAGCCCCTTTCACCTCGTAACCTCTCGGGGCAACACGGGGCGATCCCGTTGAAAGAGAGTTCATCATGGCCAGCAAGAAAAAGCCCGCAGCGAAGAAGCCAGTAGCCAAGAAGCCAACCGCAAAGAAGGCTGTCGTAAAGAAGGCGCCCGCTAAGAAGACTCCAGCGAAGAAGGCTGCGCCCGCAAAAAAAGCGCCTGCAAAGAAGGCTGCACCTGCGAAAAAGGCTGCGCCCGCCAAGAAAGCTCCGGCGAAGAAGACAGCGCCTGCGAAGAAGACAGCGCCCGCTAAGAAAGCTCCGGCGAAAAAGGCGCCAGCAAAAAAGGTTCCTGCGAAGAAGGCAGCGCCCGCTAAGAAAGCTCCGGCGAAAAAGGTGGTGCCAGCGAAGAAAGCAGCACCTGCAAAAAAGATTGTGCCGGCGAAGAAGGCTGAGCCCGCAAAGAAGGCTGCCCCAGTTGCACCAGCAAAGAAAGCGGCACCAGCAAAAACCGTTGAACCAAAGAAAGTGGCAGCACCTGCAGCACCAGTTGCGCCTGCTGGCCCACCGCCATTGCCGCCACGTCCTGCTGTTAAGAAGCCAGAGCCACCAAAGCGTCACGTAATTGTCAAAGGTGCAAGCCAAGATGGCGTCACATCAACAAAAGAATTCGATTTGAAGTTCTTGTTTTCTCAACGCGAATTGCTGTTGGAAGAACGCGCCAAGCTCACGGGTCAGGCAAACCGTTTGGAGAACGAAGCGAATGCATTGATTGCCGACGCTGAAATGGGCGACGTTCAGTTTGACGACGAAGGCGGAGAAGGCGACACCATGGTGGTGGAGCGCGATCAAGATCTTGTCTTGATGGCTGCTGCGCGCCAAGTGGTGGAAGAAATCGATGCAGCTCTCGAAAGAATGAAGAAGGGTGAATACGGTTATTCATCTGTTTCAGGACTTCCCATTCCAAAAGAACGCCTCAAGGCACTTCCGTGGGCAACTGAACTTGTCACCGAACGTGCTGGCGGTCTCGGGCGCCGATAAGGCTTTTCATTCTCGTGCCAACTTCTCGCCGATTGGCGCTTCTCATCGTTGTGCTTGTTGCGCTAGATCAACTCACGAAGTCGTGGGCGGTGTCCGCTCTCGACAACGGTCGCACTATTGACATTGTGTGGACGTTGCGGTTTGCGCTGGGGTTCAACAGTGGCATTGCATTTTCTCAAGCACAAGGCCTTGGGCCAGTTGTTGGTGTGATTGCGCTTGTTGCCGTGGTTCTTCTATATCGCTATATGAAAAAAGCATCACATCCGTTAATGGCGTATGGCCTCGCGGGCATTTTGGCTGGTGCTGTTGGAAACATTGCAGACCGGTTATTTCGTGGCGAGGGATTTTTGCACGGCAAAGTTGTCGACTTCATTGATCTTCAATGGTTTCCAGTTTTCAATGTTGCAGACTCGTGCATCACTGTCGGAGCAATTGTTCTCATGATTAGTTTGTACCTCGAACAATCACAAGTACGGAAGGGTGCTGACGCATCATGAAAGTTGAAGAAATTGTTCCAAGTGCTCTCGACGGTGAACGTATCGATCGGATTGTGTCCATCATTGCGGACATTTCTCGTTCCGATGCCACTCGCTTAATCGCCGACGGTGGTGCAGAAGTTGATGGCGCGTTAGTTGTCTCTGGAAAGCCACGACTGAAGGAAGGTCAAACAGTTGTTGTTGACCTTGACAAGATTCCCGTTGATGAACCGCCCGGGCCGGATTCATCGGTGGAACTCACTGTTGTTTATGCCGATGAAGACATTGTTGTCATCAACAAAGCAGCGGGCATGGTGGTGCATCCAGCATCCCGTCACGGTTCTGGAACAGTAGTGAATGGAATATTGGCGTTGTATCCAGAGATTTCCTCTGTTGGTCAACCAGCTCGACCTGGGATTGTTCATCGACTCGACGCTGGAACCACGGGAATGATGGTGGTGGCTCGTAGTCAACGCGCATACGACTCCCTGGTGGAAGCATTATCTGAACACGAAGTGGGCAGAGAATATGTTGCGCTGGCATGGGGTCATTTCGATTCGCCAACAGCAACCGTCGATGCATCTATCGGGCGTCACCCGCGTGATCCCATGAAGATGGCCGTGGTGAATAGCGGGAAGTGGGCACGTACTCACTTGCAGGTTCTTGAAACGTTTAACGATCCCGCTGATGTCAGCATTGTGCAGTGCACTCTTGAGACCGGACGCACTCATCAAATTCGTGTTCATTTAGCTGCGGTTGGCCATGCAGTAGTCGGTGACGCAATGTATGGCGGCGCAAAATCCGCATTAAAGGCAGATCGCCCAATGTTGCATGCTCGCCGATTGACTCTTCTTCATCCAGGTACTGGCGAAGAGATGTCGTGGGAAGCTCCGTTGCCCGACGACATGGTGAAAGTCATTGCTCGATGTTCTACCTACGAGCCGGACGCGCTTCAGTGATGGTGATGCGGATCTGACTTTGGCCATGGGCCAGTGCCAGTTGCTGCCGATGCAATTGATGCAAGTGTGTAGGCCTCTAAGTGCTCGCGCATGTGTTGGCCAGCAACATCCCAAATTGCAAGTAGCACGCATTGACCTTCGTGGTCACATGACCCATCTTGGTGAGGCTGACCAAAGTCGCCCACTGTGATGGGTCCGTCCACGGCAGAAATGATGTCTGAGAGTCGAATGTCTTGTGGTTGCTTTGCCAGTACATAGCCACCGCCAACACCACGTTTTGACTTCACTAAGCCAGCACCTTTTAGCGCCAGAAGAATCTGTTCTAGATAGGGCTGTGGAAGCCCAGTGCGGTCTGCGATGTCTCGTACCGATGTGGGGCCAGACGTGTCGGAATGCAGCGCTAAAGACAGCAGGGCCCGACAGGCATAATCTCCTCGCGTAGAAACTCGCACAGAGCCATCGTAGGTGGTGAACTAGTGGGGTGAGTGTTCCTTCTCCCGTCTTGCCCCAATATTCCGGAGGATGCCTGTCGAACATCGTCCCTGCGCTGTGCGCTCCAGGTGGTCCCAAGACGGTCCCTGCGTGGATGCCCTCCCAGGTAGCGGGTGCTCCGCGGGTCGTTCTGTTGCTCTTGGACGGTTTGGGCTGGAATCAACTTCAAGCACATGCCTCGCACATGCCCACACTGTCGTCATTTTCTGGCGGCCCCATCACATCAATTGCGCCATCAACAACTGCCACTGCATTGACATCGTTGGTGACTGGTTTGTCACCAGGTGAACACGGCCTCATTGGTTATCGCGTAGACATGGGTAGCACAGTGATGAACGTGTTGCGGTGGGGAGATGAAAACGGCGACCTTCGTAGAACCTTTCCTCCTGAAACTACGCAGCCATGTCCACCGTTTTTGGGACTGAGTGTTCCCGTGTTGAGCAAAGCCGAGTTAGAAGGTTCTGGTTTCACACAAGCACATTTGAATGGTGTGAAACACATGGGGTGGAGAGCATCAAGCAGTATCCCAGTTCTTATTCGCACAGCTTTAGATGCAGGTGAACAATTCGTGTACGCCTATTACGACGGCGTCGACAAGATTGCACACGAGCGCGGATTCGGCGACTACTACAACGCTGAACTCCAACATGCAGATCGATTAGTGGCCGACATTGTTGCACTGCTGCCTGCCGACACAGTTTTGCTGGTCACCGCAGACCACGGGCAAGTTCATGTGGGGGACAACACCATCATCCCGTCTGCCACAGTGATGTCGCATGTTGCTCGTCAGTCGGGTGAAGGACGTTTTCGGTGGTTACACGCTCAACGTGGTCGCGAAGGGGCACTATTGGATGCCGCGCAGGAATACAACGATGTTGCGTGGGTTGTCACACGAGATCAAGTTCTCGATGAGCAATGGTTTGGGCCGCGCGTATCAGAGCCCATTGCGCGACGAATGGGCGATGTTGCACTCGTCGCCCATGCACCGGTGAGTTTTGAAGAGCCGCTTGATGGTGGTGCTTTCGACCTCGTGTGTAGGCACGGTTCTCTCACGGAAGATGAAATGTTGGTGCCACTGTTGGCGCACGCCACATAACGTGCGCGTCTCTTTCGCAGATTGGTTTGGCAGAATAGAGCCGTGACTCAAAACGGTGAAACCCCTCAAATTGTGACTGGCGCCGAAGTTGTCAATTCAGTCCCTTCTCCAGATGTCGACGGTGTGGCAACAGAGAGCGTGACTGAACCAGCAAAAGTGATGCGCATTGGTTCCATGGTGCGTCAGCTTCTGGAAGAAGTTCGAGGAACTCAATTAGATGAAGCCAGCAGAGAACGTTTGGCAGAAATCTACGAGCGATCAATTGTTGAGATTTCCACTGCGTTGTCTCCAGATCTTGCAGAGGAACTTCATATTTTGGCGTTGCCATTCAAAGATGGAGAAGTGCCAAGCGATGGGGAGTTGCGTGTAGCAAAAGCACAATTAGTGGGTTGGCTAGAAGGACTCTTTCACGGAATTCAAGCCACTTTGTTCGCACAGCAACTCGCCGCTCGTCAACAAATTGAACAAATGCGTCAAATTCCACCCACTGGCCCTGGCGGTAGCGGGCCTGGTGGAACCTATCTCTGACCTGTCGCGCTGTCGCCAAGGTGGGTGACACAGGAGACTGCTAATTTTGGCTCTCGCATCTGGTGCGCCTCGCTTTGTCGTGGTGGTCCAGAACAAGGATTAGTGGTGGAAGGAGAAGGTGTTGTCGTCGTCATTTACACATCTTCATGTTCACACCGAGTTCTCCATGTTGGACGGCGCCGCCCGTCTCGACGAGTTGGTGTCAAAAGCTGTGGAAGATGGCCAGCCGGCTTTGGGCATTACCGATCACGGCAATATGTATGGCGTCATTGATTTCTATAAAGAATGTCGCAAGCAGGGGATTAAACCCATCATCGGTACCGAGGCCTACATGGCGCACGACCACCGCACAGAACGTATTGCACGCCGCGGAAAACTAGACGACAACGGTGGGTCAGACGAGGGTGGCCGAAAGCAGTACTACCACCTCACGTTGTTGGCTGAAAACAATGAGGGATACAGCAACCTCATCAAGCTGTCTAGTTATGCCTTTCTCGAGGGGTATCACTACAAGCCACGCATCGACTGGGAATTGCTCGAGCGGCACTCAAAAGGTCTCATTGCTACCACCGGATGTCTTGGTGGGCATGTACTCCAATCGTTGGTAAATGGCGATGAGAAAGCAGCAATTCAAAAAGCTGGGCGCTTGCAGGAGATTTTCGGCAAAGACAATTTGTTTGTCGAGTTGCAGAACCACGGCATTGCAGACCAGTTGCGCACTAACCCCAAGTTGGTAGAGATTGCGCAAAAAATTGGTGCGCCGTTGCTTGCAACAAATGACTCGCATTATGTGAATCAGTCAGACCATGAAGCGCACGACGCTCTGTTGTGCGTGCAAACAGGTGCACTCATGCGCGACCAAGATCGCTTCAGGTTCGAAGGCACCGAGCATTACTTGAAGTCGGCCGAAGAGATGCGTTATCTGTGGCGTGAACTTCCGTCTAGTTGCGACAACACGTTATGGATTGCCGAACGTGCAGACGTCAATATTGAACTTGGCACTTATCATCTTCCAGTTTTTGAAGTGCCATCTGAATTCGAAAACGACGAGAAGTATCTCGAACATCTCACATGGCAAGGCGCACAAATGCGCTGGGGCAGCGACTTGTCCCCAGAAGTAGTCGAGCGCGTGTCGTTTGAATTGGGCGTTATCAAGCAAATGGGCTTTGCGTCGTACTTCTTGATTGTGTGGGATCTCATCAAACATGCAAAAGATTCAGGAATCCGTGTTGGTCCTGGTCGTGGTTCTGCCGCTGGTTGCGCAGTGGCGTATTGCTTGCGAATCACCGAACTCGATCCGCTGAAGTACGACTTGCTTTTCGAACGGTTCTTGAATCCGTCACGAGTCAGCATGCCCGATATCGACATGGACTTCGACTCTCGCTATCGAGACCACATGATTCGGTACGCCGCAGAAAAGTATGGCCGCGACCATGTGGCACAAATTGTTACGTTCGCCACCATTAAGGCGCGTAACGCCGTGCGAGACGCAGCGCGCGTGCTTGGACATGAATACGCAGTGGGTGACAGCATTGCCAAACTCATGCCACCACTCATTCAGGGTCGAGACACCCCGTTGGCGGCCTGTCTGGAGTTCAACGAGAAGTTTGCAGATGGTTTCCGCGAAGCTCAAGCACTACGCGACTTAGTAGAGCGCGATGAAGTGGCGGCAAAAGTTGTCGAGGTTGCCCGAGGGCTCGAAGGCCTTAAGAGGTCAGACGGCATTCATGCAGCGGCGGTAGTGATCACTCCTGAACCGCTCACGGAATATCTCCCAATTCAACGTAAGCCATCGGGTGATCTAAAAGCGGAAGATGCACCAATCGTTACCCAGTACGAAATGCACGCCGTTGAAGAGCTCGGCCTATTGAAGATGGACTTCCTTGGTCTACGCAACCTCGACGTCATCACGGACACCGTGGAAATGATTCGCCGTCAACGTGACCCAGATTTCAATATCGATACTGTGCCATTAGACGACCAAGCCACCTTTGAATTGCTTGGCCGTGGAGACACCATTGGGATTTTCCAGTTGGAGTCTCCGCCAATGCGTGCTCTGTTGAAATCCATGAGGCCCACCTCATTTGAAGACGTCAGCGCAGTATTGGCGTTGTATCGCCCGGGGCCTATGAGTGCAAACATGCACAACGATTACGCCGACTACAAGAACAACCGTAAGACGCCAGAGTATTTCCACCCAGAAGCGCGCGAACTGTTGCACGACACATTCGGACTAATGGTGTACCAAGAAAGCATGATGCGTGTGGCGCAGCGTTTTGCTGGCTATTCACTTGCTCAGGCCGACAACTTGCGTAAGGCGTGCGGTAAAAAAGATCCGGTCGCAATGGAGAAAGAAGAATCAGTCTTCGTCGACGGCTGCGAAAAGACTGGGTACGGGCGCGAACTTGGTGAATCACTATTCGCTGTCATTCGTAAATTCGCTGACTATGCGTTCAATAAGAGTCATACGTTCGGCTACGGTCTCATCTCGTATCAAACGGCCTATCTCAAGGCCCATTTTCCTGTTGAGTATTCAGCATGTTTGTTGTCCTCTGTAAAGGGCAACTATGAAAAGGCCGCGGTACACCTTGCCGACTGTCGAGCCATGGGTATCACGGTGTCTACTCCAGATATCAATGCGGGCCGATCAGAGTTTGAGGCCATCAGCACAGACACAGAACGACGCATTGTGTTCGCCTTGTCGGCAGTGCGAAACGTTGGCGAAGGTCTTGTTGCACTCATCACTCAAGAACGAGATCAGAATGGTCTCTTTGAATCATTCCACGATTTTGCGCGACGAGTTCCCGAGCAAGCACTGAATAAACGAGCAGTTGAATCGCTTATCAAGGCCGGTGCATTCGATTCGTTCGGTCATCCTCGTCGTGGTTTGTTGATGGTGTATGAATCAATCATCGACGATGCCGTTGCGAAACGTCGCGAAGAAGAAAAAGGAGTCATGTCCCTGTTTGGTGAACTTGACGAAGCATCAAACAGCGGTTGGTCGTCCGAGATTGCAATCCCAGATGTGCAATTCACCAAGGGCGATCAATTGCGTCACGAAAAAGACATGATTGGTCTGTACATCTCAGACCATCCGTTGCGTGGAGTGGAAACGGCACTTCGTCGACTGACAACCAGCACTATTCGCGATTTAGAAACGCGAGAGGCGGGAATGGTCACCATCGGTGGAGTGGTATCTGCTTTGAACAGGCGTTTCACGAAGCGTGGTGATCAAATGGCCACATTCGTCTTGGAAGACATGGATGCCAGCATCGAGGTCACGGTCTTTTCAAAAGTGTTGGCAGAGTTTGGTCATCTTTTGGCAAACGATTTGGTGGTCACGGTTACTGGTCGACTCAACAAGCGAGACGACAATCCCGCCAGCTTCAGTGCACAGCGAATTGTGGTTCCGCAGAATCTCGACCAGCGGATTCCGGAAGTCATCTTGTCTTTGCCTGCAGGTTTCACCGCCGAGAAACTCGATGCTCTGAAAGCCATCATTGCCGAGTTCCCAGGTTTGTCATCCGTCAAGATCCAACTCCCCGGCGGCAAAATGTTCGACCTCGGTGGCACTGCGCTGGTGGACATTGAGAAGGCTGTGGGTCCCTTGCGCCTCGCATTTGGCTCTCAATCAGTCAAAATCGTCTGATTTTTCGCTTCTGTTTCAGAGTTTGGGCTCTGGAATGGCAGAATAGAAGAGTTGTCTCTGGCGGAATGGCCGTCAGTCACATGAGGGAGCCGTTTTCGTTTCATGTCCTTGGAAGTCTCTACACAAGACAGCAGTGCCCTCACAGAGGCTCAGATTGAAGAGATGCTGAGTATCGAGGGCTCTTTTGGTCTTGCGCAATTCCAGAAAGCGGCAGGCGACTGGGTTCTGTGCACGCTGGCGCGTGTCGACGGAAAACTGCACGGCGTCACGTTCTCCACTCTCGAGCGCATTGGCGGCACTCCCTGCGTTCTCATTGGTCTCATGACCATCAAGAGATCTCCAAAGCGCGACTCGGTTCTGAAGGGTCTTATGGGTGAGGCATATCACCGCGCTCTCATGGCGTTCCCCGACGAAGATGTGGTGGTGGGCAGCCGTTTCGCTTCACCAGATGGCGTAGAGGCTTTCAAGCAGCTCACTGAAATTATTCCGCGAGCAGGTCACCGTGCTGTTGGCGAAGAGCGTGCATGGGGCAAGCGTCTTGCACGTCGTTTCGGTGTCGACGCAAAGTATGACGAGAAGACATTCGTCGTGGCATCAGAAGGACAAAGCGGATACCTCGACTTCGAATCATCAAAGCCTGAGAAAATCTCTGAAGACATCACTTCGTTGTTTGCAACAGTGAATGCCAAAAAGGGTGGTGTCGTCATCATCCACGGCTGGACCATGGCCGAGAGCTTGGTCAAACTCGGCGCTCGCTCGTAGGACCGTGAATTTCGCAGAACTTGTTCGCACGCGGCGAATGACTCGCTCTTTCGCGCGTACGCCAGTTCCAGATGACGTCATCAATAATTGCATCTCTCTTGCCATCACATCGCCAAGTGCGGGCAAGTCGCAAGGTTGGAACTTGCTCATGCTGGAAGGCGACAACACGTCGCGTTATTGGAACATCGCATTTCCGCATGAAAAGCGATCTGGGTTCTCGTTCCCCGGACTTTTTGATGCACCACTTATTTTTCTTGTGCTTGCAGATAAACAGTCGTATCTGAATCGATACTCAGAGCCAGACAAGTCGTCAACAGGGCTCGGTGCTTCTGAAGATGCGTGGGTGGCGCCGTACTGGACCATCGATGCGTCGTTTGCCACCATGACGTTCTTGTTGGCACTTCATGAGGCAGGGCTCGGTGCATTGTTCTTTGCGCACATTGCAGAATCTGAACTACGTCACGAGTTTTCAATTCCAGACAACGTCGTTGTGTTAGGTGCACTTGCAGTTGGCTACGAATCGTCAGCACCGGCTACTCCTGGCCGTAGCAGTGGAAGACCATCACGGTCGGTGGATTCTGTTATTCACCGCGACCGTTGGTAGCAAGCCTGCTCGCGAACTCTTCACGCGTTGTCGCGGGCAACAAACACTCATGGTTGCGACATACGTACGCTTGGCCGCGGTGACGATCGGTCCAGAGAGAAGATGACGTTGGTTCTCCCCACAGCACCACACTGTGGGGTCTCCACGCGCTGCGGTACTCCTGCAAGAAATCGGATGCTTCACCAGGAAGAACTACTTCGGTCGTTCCATCTGCCAATAACAAACTTGCAGACACAGCATGGCAGAACGCAGATGGTGCAGATGGCGCTACGCGGGCTAGCAATCGCAGTGTGTGAATTGCAATGTCATGCCATGAAGGGTCGCCGGTAACGGCAGAGAGACGAAGGAATGCCATTGCTGCTACTGAATTGGCAGATGGTGTGGCGTTATCCATGAGATCTTTCTGACGAACAATCAACTGCTCACCATGTGAGGCAACTGTAAAGAAGCCACCATTCTCGGAATCCCAATAGGAATCAACAAGTTGTTGTGCCGTCTGCAGTGCAACATCTAGCCATTTGTGAGTTGCAGTGAGTTCGTACATGCGAACCATTGCGTCGACGACGTGTGCAAGATCATGGGCGAGTGCGCCATGGCGAGCCTGTGGAGTTGCATCTGCTTGCCAACTGCGGCTCCATGTTCCGTTGACATCGCGAAGATTGTCTACGAGAAATTGCGCATTCTTGACAGCCGCATCGGTGAGGTGTTCCTCATTGAAAGCGGCAGCAACCTCGCACAGTGACGACAGCATCATTGCATTCCATTCCAGAAGAACTTTGTCGTCCAGCCCTGGTCGGGGCCGTTTGGCACGTACGCCGTGGAGAGTCTGTCGCCACTGTTCAACAGTGTTGTTTCGCACGATGTCTCCGCGTTGTGCGATTCGATTCGGAATGGAGCGACCCTCGAAATTGCCGTCGGTGGTGATGTCCCAATATGAGCAGGCTTGTAGTGCGTCTGCTCCCAAGGCGCCATCAATTTCTTCTGGAGTCCATGTGTAAAACGCGCCTTCTTCTGAATGACCGTGAGCATCTAGCGAATCAGCGTCTTCGGCACTGAAGAAGCCACCCATTGGGTGGGAGAGGTCGGTCAATACATAGTCAACGATTTCTCGTACAACTTGTTGGTCTCGTGATTCGCCAGTGAGCTGCCACATATGGAGATACACGCGTGTGAGAAGTGCTTGGTCGTACAGCATCTTCTCAAAGTGGGGGACTAGCCACTTTTCGTCCACGCTGTAACGCGAGAAACCACCACCAATGTGGTCGTACATTCCACCTGCAGCCATAGCGTCCAGAGAGATTCGAGTTTTATCTACGAGTGACTCATCTCCATTTAGTAGATAGACGCGAAGCATGAGATCTAGTGCGAAGGTAGATGGAAACTTCGGTGCTCCACCAAAGCCACCCCACGTGGCATCGAATGATGATTGCAATGCACCAATTGTGGTGGACACTAATTGGCGAGCATCAACAGCATCGGCTGGAGATACAAGAGCAGTACGACCTATTGCCTCAAGAAGCGCATCAACATTTTGTTGCAATTCGTCGCGTCTGTTTCGCCACGCATCATCAACTGCTTCCATTAATTTGACGAAAGTCTCTCGCGGGTAATAAGTGCCGCCGTAAAACGGTTTTCCATCGGGTGTGCAAAAAACGGTCATTGGCCAACCGCCACGCCCGGTGAGTGCCTGCACTGCGTCCATGTACACGGCATCAACATCTGGTCGTTCTTCTCGATCAACTTTGACGTTGATGAAGAGTTGATTCATGACTGCGGCGGTGGCGTCGTCTTCGAAACTCTCGTGTGCCATGACATGGCACCAGTGACAGGCGGAGTATCCCACCGACAAAAGAATTGGTTTTCCAGACGCACGCGCTGCCTCAAATGCAGCATCGCCCCATTGGTACCACTCGACGGGATTGTCTTTATGTTGTCGAAGGTACGGTGACGATGCAGAGGCGAGATGATTCACTCAAGCATTATGCGCCCATGGCGTGGTAACCGCCATCGACGTGGATGATTTCTCCTGTGGTGGCAGGGAACCAATCAGACATTAAAGCCAACACTGTTTTTGCAACGGGAGTGGAGTCGGTGACATCCCATCCAAGTGGTGCACGGTCGTCCCATACGTCTTCAAATTGTTTGAAGCCAGGAATTGACTTCGCCGCCATTGTTTTGATGGGGCCGGCAGCCACCAAGTTGCAGCGAATTCCTCGCGGACCGAGGTCCTTTGCAAGGTAGCGGTTAGTGGCCTCGAAGGCGGCTTTGGCAACACCCATCCAGTTGTAGGCGGGCCATGCAACGGTGTTGTCGAAATCGAGACCAATGATGGTGGACCCAGGCTGCATCAATGGCAAAAATGCATCGGCCATTGTCTTTAATGAATAAGCAGAGATCTCCATGGCAACAGCAACATCGCTCCACTGTGCAGCCAAGAAATCATCACCAAGGCACACCTCGGGGGCAAAACCAATGGCGTGAAGTACTGCATCAACGCGACCAAGGGTTGATTTCACTTGTTCACGTACGGATTCAACATGTTCGGCCTTTGTGACGTCGAATTCAAAGACCTCAACCGGAGTGTCTAATTTGCGAGCAGTGCGCTGTGTGAGGGACAGAGCGCGACCAGCCCCAGTGAGCACAATTTCTGCTCCTTCTCTCTGCGCAAGCTGCGCCACTCGAAAGGCCAACGAGGCGTCGGTGAGTACGCCGGTGACCACAATTTTCTTGCCTTCAAGAAGTCCCATAGATATGACCGTAGTTCGGTAGGGGTCCATGTGTAAGGCTCTACAGAATGCGTATTGGAATTCTTGGTGGTACTGGACCTGCAGGAAGTGCACTAGGGGCACGTCTTGCATCTGTGGGTTACGAAGTGGTCATTGGATCTCGGTCGAAGTACCGCGCGCTTGAGGCATGCGACTCGGTGAAAGCCAAATGGCCAGACCTCAATCTCAATCTTCATGCTGGAGATAACGATGCAGCGTCGGCATGCGATGTTGTTGTATTGGCAACTCCATGGGATGGTGCTGCTACCACCGCCCAAGAGCACATCAATCTGTTGGCAGGGAAAGTTGTGATCAGCATGGCAAACGCGCTGGTGCGTGTTGGTCATGAATTCCAGCCATTGTTGCCACCGCGCGGAAGCGTGGCGGCGCATGTGCAAGCCGCTGTGCCGGAATGTCGAGTTGTGGCGGCATTCCACCATTTGCCTGCAACGGAATTAGGTCATCTTGGCGAACCAATTGATTCTGACGTTCTCATTTGTTCCGACGATCCGGAAGCCACACGTATTGCTATGGATATCACCGCGCATATTCCAGGTTGTCGACCACTCGATGCGGGCGAGCTTTCGAATGCAACAGCGATTGAGGCGTTCACTGCAGTTCTCTTACAGCTCAATGTTCGCTACAAGACGCGCGTGGCTCCGAAGTTGACCGGTATCAAGCGAGATCCACGGGCACAGGCGTAAACAATGTCAATGAGGTTGTACGACACGGCGCGGCGGGAGATTGTTCCGTTCACTCCCGGTGAAACGGTGCTCATGTACACCTGTGGCATCACTCCGTACGACGCCACTCACTTGGGGCATGCGTCCACCTTCTTGGTGTACGACATTTTGCAGCGTCGCCTTATAGACCTCGGACATACGGTGCGTTGCGTTCGCAATGTCACAGATGTAGACGATCCATTATTTGCAAAGGCGCGCGAGCTTGGAGTTCACTACCTTGATCTTGCGGCTGGTGAAGAAGCTCGTTTCAACAGAGATATGGACGCATTGAATGTGTTGCCGGTGTACAGCACGCCTCGGGCTTCGTCGGCAATTTCAGATATTCGTGGATTTATTGGAATGGTTCTCGACCGAGGTTTTGCATATGCAGCTGGTGGCTCTGTGTACTTCGATGTCACAAAGTTCCCATCGTTTGGTGAAGTGTCTCACTACTCGCACGAGCAAATGATCGAGTTCGCTCGGCAACGTGGTGGCAATGTAGACGACCCTCACAAGCGAAATCCTCTCGACTTTGTTCTGTGGCATCCATCTGCAGATGATGAACCAGCATGGGATGCGCAATGGGGCGCAGGTCGTCCTGGTTGGCACATCGAATGTTCGGCATTGGCGTTGCGTGAATTGGGAACCACCATCGACTTGCATGGTGGCGGCAGCGATCTCATCTTCCCTCACCACGAATGCGAGCGTGCTCAGTCAGAAGCCGCAACAGGGGAGACCTTCGTACGGCATTGGATGCATGTTGCAATGGTGTTCAAAGATGGCGAAAAGATGTCGAAGAGTTTGGGCAATCTCGTCTTCGTCGATGCGCTGCGCACCGAATGGGATCCGCGCAGTATTCGTCTTGGGATTATTGAACATCACTATCGCAAGGAATGGGAGTGGGACGACTCTCTCATGCCACGTAACCACGATCGTTTGGTCTCGTGGAAAGCATCGGTAGGAGGGGCTTCAAGCACGCTTCTCAACGAGGTTCGGGCTTGTCTCGACGATGATTTGAATACTCCAGAGGCATTGGCGCACATTGACAAGGCTGCGGCATCGGGTGTTGATGTATCGGCAAGCGCCGCGCTGCTGGGGGTAGACCTCTCGCTGGCTGTTGGCCCTCGCTGACATCGTTCTTTAACCATTTGTCAAGATTCCGTTTCACCTGTTTCGGTGGCGCAGATTTGGGTCTATTCTCTGCGATGAGATGAGGCACAATTCCACTGGCGATAGCGACGTCACCGCGTCGAGCGCATTACCTGGAACGGGTCGTGCCCAAATTCGTGCGCGTCGAATCATTAAGCCACTTCTTGGAAAACTATGGAACGTCACCATCGAAGGGTTTGAAAATATTCCTTCTGACGGTCCCGCAATCTTGTGTCCCAATCACATCAGTTTCTTCGATTCGGTTTTCACAATGGCATACGCCGGTCGTCAAATCAGTTTTGTTGGAAAAGCTGAATACATGGATTCTTGGAAGACAAAGCATTTGTTTCCCGCGCTCGGCATGATCCCCATCGATCGTGCGGGTGGGTCTAAAAGTGAAGGTGCATTAATTGCGGCTGAACAAGTGCTGCGCCGCGGTGAACTGTTTGGTATTTACCCAGAAGGCACTCGTAGTCGCGATGGGATGCTGTACAAAGGACACACTGGTGCGGCGAGACTGGCCATCAAAGTTGGCTGCCCAATCATTCCCGTAGGAATTATTGGTACGCGCGAGATTCAACCGCCCGACACATTCTTTCCAAAGATCGGATTGGAATGTGTTGTGAAATTCGGACGTCCTCTTCACCCCGAGCGTTATCTGGAACGAGGCGACGATCATCTCGTCCTGCGTGAAATGACAGACGAGCTCATGTTTGAGATTCGCGAACTCACTGGCCAGGAATATCGCAATGTGTATGCCACAAAGAAGGCAGAAGCGTTGCCATCTGAGACCGCCATCGTCACGTCGGCCTAATCAATAAGGAAAATGGACAGCCTGTCCACTTGGTGAACTCCGTAGAATAAGAAGTCCATGGCTGATATCTCTGTGCTTCTTCCTGACGGGTCTGCTCGTACAGTTCCCGAAGGGTCCACCGTTGCCGACGTTGCAGCGTCAATCGGCTCTCGTTTGGCAAAAGCGGCGTTGGCGGGCACTATCGACGGCGCCGAGGTTGACCTCAATGTGGTGGTTCAGCCGGGTTCCACTGTGTCTGTCATTACCGCAGACTCGGATGCGGGTCGTCACGTACTTCGACACTCAACGGCGCACGTTTTGGCTCAGGCCGTGGTGCAACTGTTTCCTGGCGCACAATTCTCCATTGGTCCGGCTATTGAAGACGGCTTCTATTACGACTTTGAACTTCCAGGCGGCCGTACGTTCTCCGATGATGACCTTTCATCCATTGAAGGACGCATGCGCGAAATCATGAAGGCAAACCAGCCGTTTGTGAGATCTGAATTACCTGCGGAGCAAGCCCTTGAATTGTTTGCCCAGCAAAAATACAAGTGCGAAATCATTCAACGAGTCACATCTGGCGCTGCCGACGGAAACGACGCTGGAGAAGTGGGAGATGCTGGCACCATCAGTATTTATCGCAACTCCGATGAGTTCGTCGACTTGTGCCGAGGGCCTCATGTTCCCACTACGTCGCGTCTCGGTCACTTTGCGTTAATGAAAGTTGCTGGCGCCTATTGGCGTGGCAATGAAAAGGGTCCAATGCTGCAACGTATTTACGGAACCGCATGGGAGAGCGATGCTGCATTGAAAGAGCATCTGCATCGTTTAGAAGAAGCCGGCAAGCGCGACCACCGCAAACTTGCAAATGAACTCGATCTTTTGTCGTTCCCTTCAGAACTGGGTGGCGGTCTTGCGGTGTGGCATCCCAAAGGAGCCATTATTCGTAAGTTGATGGAGGATTACAGCCGTCAGCGTCACCAAGACGGCGACTATCAGTTCGTATATACACCACATCTTGCGAATGCGAACTTGTTTGCACAGTCTGGTCACCTCGATTTCTATGCCGACGGCATGTATCCGCCAATGGAGATGGACAACGGCACCTACTACATGAAGCCGATGAACTGCCCCATGCACTGTCTCATTTACGGCAGTCGTCAGCGCAGCTATCGCGAACTTCCGTTGCGCCTCTTCGAGCTTGGAAACGTGTATCGATACGAGCGCGCTGGAACATTGCACGGCTTGTTGCGTATTCGCGGATTCACACAAGATGACAGCCACATCTATTGCACTGAAGAACAGATGGCCGACGAGATTGCATCGTTACTCGACTTCATCATGTCGGTGCTTCGTCGTTTTGGGTTCAACGATTTTGAATTCAATTTGTCCACTCGTGATCCAGAAAAGTCGGTTGGTTCAGATGAGATCTGGGAAAAGGCCACCACAGCCTTGCAGCAGGCCTTGCAAAAGCATGGCCTCGAATACAAGGTCAAAGATGGAGATGCTGCGTTCTATGGTCCGAAGATTGACATCGATGTTCGAGATGCAATTGGTCGTAAGTGGCAACTCAGCACAATTCAGTGCGACTTCAATCTTCCAGAACGTTTTGGCCTTGAATATGTGGGTTCAGATGGCCAGCGGCGTCGACCCATCATGTTGCACCGTGCACTGTTCGGTTCTATTGAAAGGTTCTTCGGAGTACTCATCGAGCATTACGCAGGCGCATTTCCAACATGGTTATCGCCAGAACAGGTTCGTGTTCTCCCAGTGGCGGCTGCGCACAATGACTATGCCTCCCACGTCGTGTCGGCAATTCGCTCGGCAGGTTTCCGTGTAGACATCGATCTGGCAGATGAACAACTTGGCAAGCGCATTCGTAACGCAAAGACAAGCAAGGTGCCTTATGTGCTTGTTGTGGGCGATGACGATGTTGCGGCTGGAACAGTTGGTGTGAACCCACGAGGCGGCGATGTAGATCGTGGCGTGGCCTTGCAACAATTCATTCAACATTTGTCGTCAGATGTTGCCGAAGGGCTATCGGGCGGCGAATAAATGTCGCTAGAACAGCTGTGGAATGGGTGGCGCTCAGAGTACGTCACTGGGGGAGTAGGCAAGAGCCCCGACCCATCGAAGTCAGTGTTCACCCATATTCTCGAATCCGGACTGTCTGACGATGAAGCGTTCATTGTCCATCGGTCAGAAAAGTGCTTTGTAATTCTGAATGCTTTTCCATACGCGTCGGGTCATCTCATGGTGTTGCCCTATCGCGAAGTGCCACATTTGTACGACCTCACCACCGATGAATCCTTGGATCTATGGTCCACCGTCACGAATGCAACACGTGCACTGCAACTATCGCATCAACCAGATGCAATGAATGTGGGAATCAACCTTGGTGCAGCTGCTGGTGGAAGTATCGCCCAACACTTGCATGTGCATGTTGTTCCGCGTTGGAACGGTGACTCAAATTTCATGACAGCAGTGGCATCCACGCGCACATTGCCAGAATCATTACCGCTCACTGCAGAGAAAATTCGAAACGCTTGGCCCAAGGAGGCTGTATGACCGAAGAAATTCGCGACCAATTACCCGACGATTTGAATGCGGTCGATCACATTGGTGTCTACGACTTTCCAGACAACAGTCGCCGGCGAATTCCAGCCATCATTTATGCAGTCCTTGCGGTTGCATGCGTTGTTATTTGGCAAGTGGGAGACGCAGATGCGTCACCATTGGTTAATCGTGGTCTCATCTTCGCAGCATGTGTCTTGGGTGTGATGGCCATTGTGTCGTTCACAAGTGGCTGGCGAATGACTGTTGACGAAAGCGAAGCACTTGTGATTGCGACGCGAAAAGTTGGGTACCCAGTAGGTCACGCATCGGCACAACAGGTGTGGCGTGGGTTGCGTAGTCGGCCAACCTGGAGAATCTTTTGTTACAGCGCCGAAGAGCCACCGCTACAACGTGGACTGGTACTTGTCGATGCAGTCAACGGCAACATTGTGGAATGTCTGGTGGAGAAGAATCCCGACTCCGAGGTGACGCCGTCGTCTTCAGCGGGCGAGTAGCGTTCAGTTCATGTTCGACGGCAAGTTTCGAGCGCCGATTGAGCGCGCAGTTCGGCCTGTTGGCATGTTGTTGCGGCGCACAGGTATGTCGCCGGACCATCTCACAATTCTTGGAATCGTGGTGGCTGTTGGGGCGGCCTTTGCCATCGGTCAAGGCGCGCTTCGAGGTGGATTAGTCCTGGTCATTGCAGCGGCGTTGCCGGACATGTTGGATGGCGCACTTGCTAAGGCGTCAAACACCGCAAGCCAACGCGGCGCGTTTTTCGATTCGGTTATCGACCGAGTCACCGACTCGGTGTTGTTCGGCGGAGTTGCGTGGTACTTCGCATCAGAGAAGAGCCCCCACCTTGCACTTCTTCCAATGGCAATCATGGGTGTGTCTTCTTTGATTTCGTATGAACGAGCAAAGGCAGAATCGCTTGGTTTGTATGCCAAGGGCGGATTAATGGAGCGTGCGGAACGAATTGTTGTTCTGTGTGTTGGGCTTCTTTTTGATTCTTTGTTGGTGCCCATCATGTGGATCATGCTTGCACTCACCGTCATCACCGCTATTCAGCGCTTTGTTCAGGTGTGGCGACAAGCTGAGGTGTCGGCAACCACTGCGGCGAAACGTGAGGTAAGACGAGTTCGCAGAGTGACACGACAGAGTGCCCGCGGATCCCGTCGCCAACTGTCTGTGGTTTCGCGCCAACGCCGGCGCCAACGTAATGGCTAATCCGTTCGACGAACTCAGTGACGCTGTCACGGTTGGCGGCTACCGACTTGGTTCTTTAGTTGCGCGGCTGACTCCTGGAATTGTTTCTCAAAACGCAGTGTCGCTGCTGGCCCCTGGAATTGCATTGTCGCTTCGCAGTAAGCGGCACATGATTGAACGCCATCTTCGTCGCGTTAATCCATCGTTGACTGGCTTTGCTCTTCGGCGCGCATCACAAAAAGCGTTTGACAGTTACATGCGCTATTACACCGAGAGTTTTCGTTTGCCCAATCTGTCGAATAAATACGTAGACAAATGTTTTTCTGTTGACGGTTTTCATCACATTGAGGACGCCCTTGCAAAGGGAAATGGTGCCATCATGGCTCTTCCACATCTCGGCGGTTGGGAGTGGGCTGGACGCTGGATGGCAGACAAAGGTCATCACATGACAGTCATTGTTGAACCGTTGCAGCCGCCGGAACTCTTTGAATGGTTTGCAAAACTGCGAAGCGACCTGGGGATGAACGTGGTGCCACTTGGCGATAGAGCCGCACCTGCGATCATGGCGGCACTGAAGAAGAATGAAATTGTGTGTCTCCTTAGCGACCGCGATATTCAACGCACTGGCGTAGAAGTGGAGTTCTTTGGAGAAAAGACCACGTTGCCTGCGGGACCAGCAATGTTGGGACTTCGCAGTAATGCTCCGGTTCTTCCTGTCGGTATCTATTTCACAGATTCAATAGATGGTCATCACGGCGTGGTTCGACCTCCGTTGCATCTAGAGAGACAAGGTGGCCTGCGCGAATCGGTTGCAGTGGGAACCCAAGCGCTAGCGCGCGAATTGGAAGGCCTTATTCGTCGCGCACCAGAACAATGGCATTTGTTTCAACCGAATTGGCCAAGCGACCCCGGCTATCACGACGTTGCTATTTCGTAACGAAGGCTTGCAGTGATGCGGTAGCGCCAGGGGTGACCGAGTACCACACCCATGTGCCTTCTTTGCGGGACTCAACAAGACCTGCTTCACGTAGAACTTTTAAGTGATGACTAATTGTGGGTTGAGAACGATCAAGTGGTTCCACTAGATCGCACGAACAAATACCTCCGTCTCCAGCTCGTCGCACTAAATCGAACAAGCGCAACCGGGTGGGGTCGGCTAATGCTGCGAAGACGGCCGACAACGATTCAGCTTGACCTTCGGTGAGAGGGCGCGAATGAATGGAGAGTGAACGTTGGATTGCCACCTCTTCAGAATACATAGATACTCATCAATGTGCTGTATATTGATAAGTGTCTAAATAAGACCTCTCACAAAGGAGATGTGTATGTCGCGGGTACAAGTGGCACTCAACGTTGGTGATCTCGACCAAGCAATCTTGTTCTACACAAAGATGTTCGGAGTAGGGCCAGCCAAAGTCCGAGAGGGATACGCGAATTTTGCAATCGCCGATCCACCACTCAAGTTGGTTCTTATTGCGGGCCATGGCGAGCCTGGCACCATGAATCACATCGGTGTTGAAGTAGAAAGCACAGACCATGTGTCAGAGAAAATCAACCAAGCTGTTTCTTTGGGGCTACCTATTGAGGTTCAAGAGAGCACTACATGTTGTTTCGCGGTGCAAGACAAGGTGTGGGTGAAAGGCAACGAACTCGCATGGGAGTGGTACACAGTTCTTGAAGATGCGCCTGCCGACAACTCTCTAAAGCCAATGCCAATCATGTTGGGTGTTCCAGCTTCTGGAAATTGTTGCGGACCAGAGGGATGCGACTAGCCCCACGCCACATCGGTGCCGAGTTTCTCGGTACTGCACTACTGGTGATGTCGGTGGTGGGGTCGGGAATCATGGCCCAAAACCTCACGCAAGATGTGGGGCTGCAATTGTTGGCAAACGCAATTGCTACTGGTGGTGCACTTCTTGGATTAATCACCATTTTTGCGCCGTTGTCAGGAGCATCGTTTAATCCTGTGGTCACAGTGGTGATGTCAGTCGCTGATCGCAACGTGTCTGTGCCAGCAATTGTTGGCGACGTTATTGCGCAATGTGCTGGTGCTGTTGTCGGAGCGGTCATGGCAAACATCATGTTTGCTCATCCCTTCATTGAAACATCTACAAAAATTCGAACCGGGGGACCAACATGGTTCTCTGAAGTGGTGGCAACCGTTGGGTTGCTTCTTATTATTCGCGGCGGACAACGTGCTGGTGCAAATGTTGCGGCACTTGTTGCTGCCTGGATTACTGGTGCGTATTGGTTTACGTCTTCTACCAGCATTGCTAACCCTGCTGTTGGGTTCGGCCGCATGTTCTCCGATTCGTTTGCTGGAATTGCACCAGAGTCATGGCCAATGTTTGCTGTTATGCAAATTGTTGGCGGCGGAGTAGGGCTGTTATTGATGATGTTCTTCTGGCCAACGAAAGTCTCCTCATCATGAGTGGAATTTTGTTTCTGTGCATTCACAATGCTGGGCGGTCACAAATGGCTGCAGGATTTGCTCGAGAGTTTTCGCAGGGCCGCGTTGACATTTTTTCTGGTGGTTCAGAGCCGGCCGACCAAGTGAACCCAGTTGCCGTGGAAGTAATGAATGAACTCGGCATCAATATTTCTGGCTACCAACCGCAACGCTTTACCGATGATCTGCTTGCACAAGTTGACGTTGTCGTCACTATGGGATGTGGCGACACATGCCCATTCATTCCTGGAAAGACCTACATTGACTGGCCGCTAGACGACCCGAAAGGGAAGCCAATTGAAGATGTGCGCAGAATTCGTGACGAGATTAAGTCGCGAGTAGAGACGTTGCTCTCTCAGTTGTAAATGGCAAATAATTCGCCAATGGCCTTTGCTTGGCCGCCAGATGTTGACGACATCACGGCAATTGGCTGAACCCCGCCAGACGCCCACTCTTCAAGTCGATCTCGCACCCGAGATGCTGGGCCACTGATTGTGCAGTCGTCAAGCCAGCGGTCAGACATCAGCGACGTCACTTTGTCTTTCTCTCCAGCTGTGAGCGCATTCTCAATTGCGTCCATCTCCTCGGTGTAACCCGCGGCGCGCCAGTAGTTGCGATAGTTCGGTAAGGACACATATCCAGTCAATGTTTTTCTGTTAACTGCTCGTGCGGCCTCAATGTCGTCGTCAATCACGGTGGGGATCATGTTGGACAGAAAGAAGCCATCCCGTGTTGCGTTCGGTACTTCGGCAAGTTGCGATTGCATACGACTCAACGACGCGTTGGCCCAAATTGCGCCCTCGGCAATGTCGCTTGCTAACTGCAACATCTTGTTGCGCAGAGTTGCGAGATAAATAGGCGGAAGTTCGCCACCAAATCTTTCATTAGCCCGCATCGCCGCAACGTAATCCGCAATGTCTGACAGTGGCTTTCCGGTATTCACACCAAGTCGCTGGGTGACAGGCCCATGACTCACTCCAATTCCAAATCGAAAACGTCCATTCGACATTTCATTGATATGCGCAACGGTATTTGCAGATTCAACTGGGTGGCTGTAATAAATCGGCTGAATGGAAGTCCAGTAATTAATGGTGTTGGTGACGTGGGCAAGGGAGACGCACAGGCCCATTGTTGCGCCGAGACTTGGAATGGCAAGCCCCTTGAATCCGCGCGTCTCTGCCTCCGCGGCAAGGTCGAGGATGGTACGTCGTTTGTTTGGCGTTGCCACGACGGAGAGTGCTGGACGGAAGGAACTATCTACCTGGGTCATTCCGATACCGTAGTCCCATGCTTCGTATTGGAATGGTGAGCCCATACAGCCTCACAATTCCGGGCGGTGTACAGCAGCAAGTACTTGGATTGGCACGTAGTTTGCGAGCGCTTGGCCATGAAGTCAGAGTTCTCGGACCATGTGACGGCCCGCCTCCAGACCCATTTGTTACCCCGTTGGGGAACAGTTTGCCCACCGCAGTCAACGGATCGGTTGCGCCTCTGGCGCCCGACGCATCGGCGGCACTTCGCACTATCCGAGCACTGAATGACGAAGCGTTCGATGTCCTTCATGTGCATGAACCCCTAGTGCCGGGCCCATCGTTGACATCGCTTTTGGTGAAGTTGGCGCCCGTGGTCGCAACATTTCATTCGGCAGGGGAGTCGGGGGCGTACAAAGCCTTCTCACGACAGCTGAAATGGATTGCGTCTCGCATTGACATTCGTGTTGCAGTTTCCAAAGATGCGGTCGAGTTGGCTCATCGTTACATCGGTGGCGATTACGAAGTTTTGTTCAACGGTATTGAACTTGGAATGTACGAGAAGGTTCAAAGTCGCCCGCGCGAAAACGCAATCTTCTTCTGTGGCCGACATGAGCCGAGAAAAGGACTTGGAGTTCTGTTGGAAGCGCATCGACGCCTTCCAAACGACGTGGTGCTGTGGATTGCATCTGATGGTCCCGAAACCGAAGAACTGAAAGCGAAGTTTCCTGAAGATTCACGTGTGAAGTGGCTAGGTCGAATTTCCGACGAAGAAAAGGTGGACCGATTGGCGCGAGCTTCGGTTTTTTGTGCGCCGTCATTGCGCGGAGAATCTTTTGGGATTGTTCTGTTGGAAGCGATGGCCGCCGGAACTCCAGTTGTTGCGTGCGACATTGATGGTTATCGAAATGTTGCAACTCACGGCGAGAATGCGCTGCTCGTAGCGCCAGGTGATCACGATGCCTTGGCGTCAGCGTTAGCGCGCATCGTTGTTGATTCACGACTTTCGGCATCGCTCACTGAAGCGGGTCGGATTCACGCACAGTCGTTTTCAATGGATGCGCTGGCAGTGAAATATGTAGAAATGTACGAACGTGCGTTGGCGATGGAAGCAGAAAACATCACCACAATCACCGTGCCCCGTATGCTGAAACGGTTCGAAGGCCGTTTCCTTCGGGGCTCCCGGTTTGCCCAACGAACCGAATGAAGCTCGAGTGGAAGGTCACACAGTGTCATCAAAGGGTCTCATGAATCAGAAACAATGGATCACACACGATGAATCGCAGGACAAGAGTGCTGCACTCATTAAGAGAGTGAGTTTGTATCTCCTTCTCACTCCAATTGTTGTATCAGTAATCGTCGGTGTCATTTTGGGTTTGTACCTGGTGTTGCCCATTATTGGAATCGTTCTTGGGTTGGTGTTGCAGCGTGCCGTTGTTTCCTCGTCGCGCTCGGCATTTAATGAAGTTGTTAACTCGGCTCCCGCCTCTGAAACTGTTCATGCTCGCGTCTACAACGTGGTGGATGGCTTGTGTGTAGTTAGTGGAGATCAGCGACCTTCGTTAGTGCTTATCGACTCTGCTTATCCGGTCGCAGTTGCTGGCGTTGATGCAGATGGAGGGCACGTTATTGGCGTGTCACAACAGTTCGTCACCGTCATGAGCCGAGTTGAAGTTGAAGCAGTGGCGGCACATTTGCTGTGGCGACTTCGCGTTGGGCATGGTCGGCTCGTTGCTTATCTCTACGGATTGAGTCGAGTGCTGTCGGTTGTAGGGCTAGGAAGTGTGGTGCAGAAGATCGCGGCTCGTGCTCTGCCGTCAGATCTCGTCACCATTGCCGACATCGCTGCTTGTCAAGCAACTCGGTTTCCGCCTGCTGCGGTGAGCGCTTTGGAAAAATGTGATGGCGCAAACGGCAGTGTGTCGCTTGGAATGGGCGAATTTTTGTCGTTTGCACTCCCATCCGATTCGCAAGGTGACGCAGTCTCGGGGCATAAGGTTTCTAATCTTGTTGTATCGCGTCCCCTCATGTCGGAACGTGTAGCAATCTTGAAGGAGATGTAGCCCATGATGCGCAAAAGAACTGTGAAGCGAATTGTTGTTGCACTTGTAACTACCTCCGTGCTGGCGGCATGTGGTGGTGGGTCGTCGTCTAATTCAGACTCAAGCACTCCGGGTAATGGTTCAGGTGATGCAAATACAGTGGCTGGAGCAACGTATCCATTGCTTGGTACTCCGGTAACAGATCCTGCTGCTGCGGCCCGCGTTGCCATTGCTTGCAAAATTGACAACCATCCAAATGCCCGACCACAGAGTGGCCTCAATAAGGCAGACATTGTTTTTGAAGAGAACGTTGAAGGTCTGACTCGTTTCGCTGCTGTGTTCCACAGTCAAGGAAGCGATCCTGTTGGTCCGTTACGTAGTGGACGCACTCAAGACATTGACATCTTGGGTTCATACAACAAACCGTTGTTTTGCTGGAGTGGTGGCAACTCGCGAGTCACTCGTGCTATCAACTCAAGTTCTCTTGTCAATGTTGGGTACAGCGCATCTCGAGGTAAGGGTGGCTACTACCGCTCGAAGGACAAAAAGATTCCCCACAATCTGTATGCAAAGACCACAAATCTGTGGACACTTGCACCGGAGGGCGCAGGACCACCGATTCCGCAGTTCACGTATCGCAGCACCAGCGATGCAAAGCCAGCCACATCAACTCCTGTTGATGGTGCAAAGATTTCCATGTACAACGTCAAGGTGTATTGGAAATGGGATGCCACAAGTGGCAACTTCATGCGATTCAACGAAAACCTGAAGCGCGAGATGGAACCACACATGGCTGATGATGGCCAAGTATCGGCCAAAAACGTTGTCGTGTTGTACGTCACATACATACGTAGTAAGGCTGACCGCAAGAGTCCGCACGCAGTGACCACGGGAACTGGTACGGGTTTTGTTTTGACCGATGGCGGAATAATTGAAGTGACGTGGGAGCGCAAAGACGCAACGCAGCCTTTCGTTTTCACCGACTCGGCAGGCGCCGTTGTGCGCATGACCCCTGGTCGCACGTGGGTAGAGCTTGGGTGGAAGAAGTCACTGGCACCTGTTGGTCCAGGAGTCGACCCAGCAACTGTGAAATGGCCGGCCGTCTAAGCCAGGAAATGAACAGGGGTGCGGTTGCACTTGCTCGGTAACCTGACAGCATGACCTCCTCAAACGGATCCTCAGTTGGCACACAACGCGTGAAGCGCGGTCTGGCTGAAATGCTGAAGGGCGGCGTCATCATGGACGTCGTTAATGCCAAAGAAGCAAAGATTGCAGAAGATGCCGGTGCATGTGCAGTCATGGCGCTTGAGCGCGTTCCTGCAGACATTCGTCGCGATGGTGGAGTTGCGCGTATGAGCGACCCAGCAATGATTGAAGAGATTCAAGCGTCCGTAAATATTCCAGTCATGGCAAAGGTCCGAATTGGTCACTTTGTCGAAGCACAGATCCTTGAAGCGCTCGGAGTTGACTTCATCGACGAGTCAGAAGTTCTCACACCAGCAGACGAAACTCATCACATTGACAAGTTTGCATTCACTGTTCCATTTGTTTGTGGTGCAACAAATCTTGGTGAAGCACTTCGTCGCGTATCAGAGGGTGCATGCATGATTCGCTCGAAGGGCGAAGCTGGCACTGGAAACGTTGTTGAAGCTGTACGCCATCTTCGCTCCATTCTCGGAGACATTCGCAAAATTACTCAAGCCGACAGCGCAGAGTTGTTCCAGTGGGCAAAGTCATTACAGGCTCCACTTCCATTGATTCAGGAGATTGCTGAAACTGGAAAATTCCCCGTGCCCATTTTCTGTGCAGGTGGAATCGCCACACCAGCCGACGCCGCACTTGCAATGCAACTGGGCGCAGAAGCGGTCTTCGTGGGCTCAGGCATCTTTAAGAGCGACGAACCCGCTCCTCGTGCAAAAGCCATTGTTGAAGCAACCACTCACTTCCGTGATGCAAAGGTTTTGGCTCGTGTTAGCCGCAACCTGGGCGCACCAATGACCGGCATCGGTATGGATGAGATTCACGAATCACAGCGCTACGCAACGCGCGGTAACTAAGGAATCGATTCGTCGTGGATTCGAGGCCTCCAGGTGAACGTGAAGGTTGGCGTACTGGCGCTTCAAGGAGCATTTGCTGCGCACAGTGAGTGCTTGCAGTCACTGGGTTGTGACACCCGCGAAGTTCGATTGCCCCAAGACTTGGATGACGTCAGTGCGTTGGTGATGCCGGGCGGCGAATCCAGCACCATGTCTCAGTTGTTGCTGTCGTCTGGGTTATTCGATGTCATTGATCAAAAAATCAAAAACGGTATGCCAGTGTTTGGAACTTGTGCTGGGATGATCCTTCTTGCTTCTGAGATTCTCGATGGACGTCCAGACCAACGCAGTTTTTCCGCCATAGATATTTCTGTTCGACGAAACGCTTTCGGCCGCCAGATTGATTCATTTGAATCCACAATCTCAACATCGGTGGGCGAGTTTCATGGTGTGTTTATTCGGGCACCACGTATTGAACGACTGGGGCCCGACGTCCAAGTCGTAGGTCAACTCAATGGCGAACCAGTTCTTGTTCAACAAAATAATGTTCTTGCTGCGTCATTTCACCCAGAACTTTCGGGTGACGCGCGCATGCATAGGTACTTTCTCGACAACATGACATCTGTAGGAAAGGTGTAACTCATGTCCGGACATTCCAAATGGGCAACCATCAAGCACAAGAAGGGCGCAGCAGATAAGGCGCGCGGAAAGCTTTTTGCAAAACTCGCGCGCCAGATTGAAGTAGCCGCGCGGGCTGGTGGGGGAGACGTTGACTCCAATGCTGCTCTGCGCACCATGGTGCTGAAAGCAAAAGCTGGTCAAATGACAAAAGACGCCATTGATCGCGCCATTAAGCGTGGCGTTGGCGAAACCGATGGTGCTAACTACGAGAGCATCACATATGAAGGCTATGCACCTGGTGGTGTTGCCCTTCTTGTCGATGTTCTTACCGACAATCGAAATAGAACAGCAGCCGATGTCCGAAGCGCGTTCTCGAAATTCGGCGGATCAATGGCGGAACCTGGTGCTGTCAGTTGGCAGTTTTCGCGGCGTGGCGTGATTCTTGTTGATGGATCGCTGGCTGAAGACGATGTCATGGCAATTGCGCTCGAGGCTGGTGCAGACGACATTGAACGCGATGGCGATGCATGGCGTGTTCTCACCGACCCTTCGGTGGTGTACGACGTGAAAGACGCCATTGAATCAGCCGGTACAGCGGTGCAGAGCGCCGAGTCAACGATGGTCTCGTCTACCACCATTGAGGTCACAGATGTGAATGATGCGAAACAAATACTCCGCATTATGGACATGTTGGAAGATAATGATGATGTCCAAGATGTCTATGCGAACTTCGACATAGACGAATCCATCATGCAAGGAATTGACTAATGGCAGCCTCAGTTGGAGATAATGCACCCGAGTTCACACTTCCAGGCACCGGAGGGAAAACCTATTCGTTGTCCTCGTACAGGGGGCAGCCAGTGGTCATTGTGTTCTACCCAGGAGACGATTCGCCTGTCTGCACCAAGCAATTGAATTCATATAACAACGAGCTGACCGCATTTGAAGGTGTGGGTGCGCAAGTGCTCGCAATTTCAGCCCAAGACTTGGACAGCCACGAGGCATTTGCATCGAAGTACGGATTCAAATTCCCACTCCTCGCCGATACAGATAAAGCTGTCGCCACTGCGTACGGAACCGTGGGTCCGCTGGGGTTCCCACGTCGAAGCGTCTTCGTGGTGGATGGCGCAGGTGTCATCAAATATGCCCACAGAGCCATTGCTGGCTTGACATTCCGCCCCGTAGAAGAGTTAGTGGCGGCAGTCGAAGCCGCCCGATAATTCCCCACGCCGCTAGTTCTCCCGAGATAGGGTGGAACATATGTTCGGTCATGTCGTGATGGGGGTAGACCCCGGCCTCACCCGTTGCGGGTATGCGGTCTTGTCCATGACTTCGGCACAAACCATTAAGCCGTTGGCCATCGGGGTATTGCGAACCCCGCCGTCATCGCCACTTCATGAACGACTGGCTGAAATTCACGCCGAAATCGATGCACTGCTCACCGAGTTTTCCCCACATGCAGTGGCTGTCGAGCAAGTGTTCTTCCAAAACAATGTGCGCACGGCAATGTCGGTGGGGCAGGCCAGCGGCATCGTTCTTGCTCTTGCCGCTCGCGCGGGATGCGACGTTGCTCAATACACGCCATCGCAAGTAAAGAACACGGTGGCGGGATGGGGTGCAGCCACAAAAGATCAAATTGGCCGCATGGTGCAACAGCGCTTATCACTAGACCACATTCCGCAACCTGCAGACGCCGCAGACGCTGCAGCAATTGCACTGTGTCACTGCTCGCTTGCGCCATTTAACGCTTCTCGTGATGCTGCTCTAAGCCGAGGTGCCCGATGATTGGAAGTCTTCGCGGAGTTGTTCTTGAACGATTCGCGCCGTCAACGGTCTTGGTGGAAGTTGCTGGAGTGGGTTATCTCTGTGCTGTCACAACGCAAACGTTTGCGGAGTTAGAACCAACAGTCAGCACATTTCTGCATATTCATCACCACATTCGTGAAGATGCGCAAACGTTGTACGGCTTTACGTCTCGAGTAGAGCGCGACACGTTCAACATTCTCATTGCAACGCACGGAATCGGCCCTGCAATGGCTATGGCAATTTTGGGAACATATTCGCCAACAGCGCTCATTGGAGTTATCGCGTCTCATGACACTGCGGCACTCACAGTTGTTCCTGGAGTTGGTAAGAAGACGGCGGAACGTCTCATGGTGGAACTGAAATCTCGCCTCAGTATCGATGATTTGCCAGCAACAGCAAACGGCGATTCGGTGCAGTCAGCTGCGGCAGATGTGCGCGAAGCGTTAACCGCGCTTGGTTATGGCGCAGAAGAAATTCGCGACACAATGCGTCAGTTGTCGTCTTCAGAGGGAACTGAAGTAATGTTGCGCGACGCTCTTGCATTGTTAGGGGCTCGCCGTGCGGGATGAGTTTTTAGATCCGTTCACCACCTCAGAACATGAAGTGTCAGATGAAGTCGGTTTGCGTCCACGGCAATTAGATGAATTCGTGGGTCAACGTGAATTGAAAGAACATCTCGACATTGTTCTCGGTGCTGCAAAGCAACGAGGCCAGGCGGCCGACCATATTTTGCTGGCAGGTCCTCCAGGGTTGGGGAAGACAACCATGGCAGGAATTGTGGCTGCAGAGATGGGTGTCGCTTTACATGTCACTAGCGGCCCAGCTCTCGAGCGTGCGGGCGATTTAGCGGCAATTCTCACCAAGCTTGGTGAAGGTGACGTGTTGTTTATTGATGAAATTCATCGCTTGTCACGCTCCGTTGAAGAAATTTTGTATCCAGCAATGGAAGATTTTCAAATTGACATCGTTGTAGGGAAAGGTCCTGCTGCATCGTCTATTCGGCTCACGCTTCCTCGGTTCACGTTGATCGGAGCCACAACAAGAACCGGAATGATTACCGGTCCACTGCGCGACCGTTTTGGTTTAGTGGCGCGCCTCGATTTTTACGACAACGATGAATTGCATGCCATCGTGTCGCGCGCCGCACGAATTCTCGATGTACCCATCGACGATGGCGCCTCGGCACAAATTGCACGTCGTAGTCGCGGAACACCACGTATCGCTAACCGTCTATTGCGCCGCGTTCGGGACTTTGCCGAGGTGCGTGGAGACGGCACAATCAACTCCGCAACTGCAACGGAAGCGTTGAAAGTGTTCGGCGTCGATGAGTTAGGTCTAGACAAAGTAGACCGCGCAATCTTGCGCAGTTTGTGCGAACAGTTCGAAGGCGGGCCAGTTGGCCTCACCACCCTCGCTATCGCGGTGGGAGAGCAACCAGAAACCGTTGAAGATGTGTACGAGCCATTTCTCATTCAGTTGGGGCTCATTGCTCGCACACCACGTGGACGAATTGCCATGGATGCCGCACGTACGCACCTCGCTAGCCCGTAACCTTTCTGCGTGCATATCTCGGACATTGACTACGACTTGCCCGACGAGCTCATTGCACAAAAACCCATAGAGCCACGCGACTCTGCTCGATTGCTGGTGCATCAAGATCAGCAGATTCAACATCGCGTGGTGTCGGAGTTGCCTGAATTCGTTGGTCCAGGTGATGTCATTGTTGTCAATGACACTCGCGTTCTCCCTGCGCGTCTTGCTTTGCAGCGCAAAACAGGCGGAGCTGCAGAAGTTTTGTTGTTGGAAAAGCGTTCACCTGACGCACGGTTGTGGGAAGCATTAATTCGCCCAGCTCGCAAATTGAAACAAGGCGAGGTGTTGGAATACTTCGGTAAGCGCGTCGTGAGAGTTGGGCCTCGCACCGAAGCCGGAGACACTTTCGTTATTGAAGTAACAGACGATGATCCTCTTGACTTGATTCAAAGAATTGGTTCTATGCCGTTGCCGCCATACATCAGGGGTTCGCTGAAAGATTCAGAGCGGTATCAAACTGTGTATGCACAGAATCCAGCGAGTGCGGCCGCACCAACAGCGGGACTTCATTTCACGCCAGAGTTAATTGAGCGAGTTGAAGCGACCGGCGCAGAAATTAAGCGTGTTGAACTAGTAGTGGGCTTAGATACCTTCAAGCCAATTTCTGTAGAGAATCCACTAGAACATGTAATTCATTCCGAGTTTTATAACGTTCCAGAAGACACCTTGTCTGCATGTTCATCGGCCAAGAGGGTAATTGCCGTGGGGACCACTGCAACTCGCGCTCTTGAATCCGCAATGACGTTTGGAGAACTTTCTGGACGAACAAAACTTTTCATTACGCCGGGATATGAGTGGAAGATTGTTGATGTGCTTCTCACCAACTTCCACATGCCTCGAACATCATTGTTGTTGATGATTAGCTCGTTTACAGATGGCGCATGGAGAGACATCTACTCCGAAGCCATAAATGAAAAGTATCGCTTTTTGTCGTTTGGAGATGCCATGTTGTTGCACCGGGAAGAAAGCAAAGCGAATGTTTAAAGTTGAATTGCAAATAGACGCTCGCGATGGTCATGCACGTACGGGAACAGCAACTACATTTCGTGGCCCGTATAGAACACCCTGCTTTATGCCGGTGGGAACGCGTGGAGCAATTAAATATCTCAGTGCGCGTGACTACGAAGAGTTAGGTGCTGAGATTGTTCTTGGAAACACCTATCACCTCATGTTGCGTCCAGGGGCAGATGTGGTTCAGAAATTTGGCGGACTTGGAAAGTTCGCTGCCTGGAAAGGGCTCACGCTTACAGACTCTGGCGGTTTTCAGGTGTTCTCACTTGACCCGAAAGTTGATGATGACGGTGTCACGTTCAAGTCAACGTACGACGGTTCATATCATCGCTTCACTCCCGAGATCGCTGTGGAGACACAGGAGAAGATTGGTGCAGACATTCAGATGGTTCTCGACGTCTGCACGTCTTTGCCGGCAGAACCACAAGTAGTTCGGTTAGCTCTTGAAAGAACGAGCGCGTGGGCGGTGCGCGCAAAAGCTGCGCATCAGCGTCATGACCAGTCTTTATTTGGAATTGTGCAGGGCGGAACAGACGCGGTCATGCGCGCAGAAAGTGCACAACGCACTGCAGACATTGGGTTTGACGGTTATGCAATTGGCGGACTGTCGGTGGGGGAGACGCGAGCTGAAATGGTGGAGTCAATTGCGGCGTGCATTGGTCATCTGCCCGATAACCAACCTCGGTATCTCATGGGCGTTGGTGATCCTGCGTCGTTAGTGGAGGCGGTAGCTCTGGGGGTCGATCAATTCGATTGTGTGATGCAAACACGCCTTGGACGACATGGCACTGCATTGACATCCGAAGGAAAAGTGCACATCAAAAATGCAAAGTTCACAGATTCTGATGACCCTCTAGATCCCTTGTGTTCATGCTGGGTGTGCACCACTCACTCGCGCGGGTATCTGCGCCATCTCACGCAAGTGGGGGAACCCACCGCTGCTCGATTGGTGTCGGTGCACAATGTGGCCTGGACAATTGCATTAATGAAACAGATGCAGGAAGCCATTTCAGCGGGCACTTTTCAGGGGCTTCGCAGTTCCATCCTCGATATTTGGGGCTAACCGTACGGGTCGCCCATAGTGCCTCAGGGCTAGGATGACCAACCGTGACTTCATTATTCGCAGCAGAAACCTCCTCAAATAGCGGCTCCCCAGTCGTGGCCATTCTTGTGTATGCGCTCCTCTTCGGTGGCATGTACTTCGTCTTCTTGCGGCCACGTAATCGCCGTATGAAGGAAGCACGCGCGCTTGCTGCATCGCTCGCAGTGGGTGACGAAGTTGTTCTCAACTCAGGCATCTACGGCTTTGTCTCCGACATTGATGGCGACATTGTTTGGCTAGACATCGCAGATGGCCACCAACAAGAGCGCATCGAGATTCGCGTGACTCGTGCTGCGGTTGCACGCAAAGCTGCCCCGGCAACTGCGGCTACCGACGACAACAAGAAATAAGTCTCCTACATGTCTCGGCGTCGCCTTCTTTTTCCACTTCTTTCTATTCTCTTCGTTGCCTCGGGCGCGTTTGTTGGCAACCTCATTGCTGGTAACTCGCCGTCGCTTGGTCTTGACTTGCAGGGTGGTGCTTCTGTCACCATGACGCCTGTCGGAGACTTTGAAGAAGTTGCATTGAACGTCGCTGTTGACATCATTCGACAACGAGTTGACTCCATTGGTGTTGCCGAGCCAGAGATCCAAAGACAAGGGAACAACGTGGTTGTGAACTTGCCAGGCGTCAAAGACCAGCAAGAAGCTCTCGATCTCATCGGTCGAACAGGTGCTGTTGAAATGCGTCCCGTGGTGAACTTGGCGGAGAACCCCGACCTCACCACCACAACATCTGCTGCTCCGGGTGCAACCACCACCACAGTGAAGGGCGCCACGACAACCTTGGCTCCACCTGCTGGCGGCGTGGGCAGCAGCAGAACTCGTGCCGATGAAACAACCACCACCACAGTGCCTGGTACAGACCCTGACACTGGTCTGAAGCCAGGACAAACCATCTTGCCCGGCAGAAAAGACGGAATGATCTATTTGCTGGGTCCCGCGGAAGCAACTGGCGAAGTCTTCGCAAATGATGCATCAGTGCAAGTAGAAGCCGGAAGCTTCTCGGTGGTTGCCAACTTGCGTGACGGTGTACTTGGCGAAGACTTGTGGAATACGCTCGCGCGTAAGTGTTACGACGGTGGCGAAGAATGCCCCACCAAATCAATTGCAATTGTGTTGGACGGCGAAGTCATCTCAGCGCCACAGGTGCAAACACCGACGTTTACCGGAAGTGTTTCCATTACTGGCAACTTCTCTCGCGCAGAAGCAGAAGAGCTTCAGAAAATTCTTCAGTTTGGTGCAGTGCCAGTTCAGTTTGAAACTCCAACAGTTCAAACTGTGTCGGCCACTTTGGGCAAAGATTCTTTGCGCGCTGCCATCATCTCGGGACTGCTCGGTGTTGCTCTTGTTCTTGCGTTCCTCATTTTCTATTACCGACTCATTGCGTTAGTGGTGGTTGCGGGACTTGGTGTGTCCGGTCTTTTGATGTGGAGCATTGTGTCCTGGTTGTCTAAGACCAACGGCTTAGCTCTTACCTTGTCTGGGGCAGCTGGAATCATCGTGTCCATCGGTGTCACGGTGGACTCTTATGTCGTGTTCTTTGAGAAATTGAAAGACGATGTTCAAGCAGGGCGCACTTTGCGTAATTCTGCATCTCGCGGTTTCGACTCTGCGTGGCGAACAATTCTGATTGCAGACACCGCTTCGCTCATCGGCGCGTTGGTGTTGTGGTGGCTGACCGTTGGTTCCGTTCGTGGATTCGCGTTCTTCCTGGGTCTCTCAACGTTGTCAGACATGGTGGTGTCGTATTTCTTCACGCGTCCGTCTGTTCTCTTGTTGTCGCGCACCCGTTTGTTCAGTAATGGTCGCGTACTTGGCGTGCGCGGTCAGCAATCATCGGTGGAGGTGGCGTAATGGCTGGCCGTTGGCATCGTCTCTATCACGGTGAGACAACCATCAATTTTTTCGGACGCCGAAAGGTGGGATTCATTGCGTCTGGTGTGCTTCTTGTGGTCACAGTGATCTCCCTGCTATTCCAAGGCCTGAACCTTGGAATCGATTTCAAGGGCGGTGTGGCGTTTGAGTTGCCAGCAACAGGCACACTCACGGTGGACACTGCTAAAGAAATTCTTGAAGACAACAAGTTGGAATCATCCAGCGCAAAAATTCAAACTCTTAGCTCCGGGTCAGATCAACGTATCCGCATTCAACTTGGTGAATTAACTGCCGAGCAGGAAACAGCGGTGAAAGATGATCTGGCTGCTAAAGCAAAAGTCAAGGTTGAAGAAGTCAGCCTTGAAAAAGTAAGCGCCACATGGGGTCGAAGCATCACATGGAACGCAGTTCGTGCGTTGCTTGTCTTTCTTGTGCTTGTCTCACTGTTTATTGCATGGCGCTTTGAGTCGCGTATGGCTGCTGGCGCAATTGCAGCTGTTATTCACGACGTTGGCGTCAGTGTGGGCGTGTACTCGGTGTTACAACTAGAGGTCACTCCATCAACGGTGGTGGCTTTCCTCACCATTTTGGGATTCTCGCTCTACGACACCATTGTTGTGTTTGACAAGGTGCATGAAAACACAGCGAAGTTTTCGGGCTCTCGAGTGTCTTATGGAGACGTGGTCAACGTATCGATGAACCAGGTGTTAATGCGCTCGTTAAACACCACCATCGCGGCTGTCCTGCCGGTGTTCAGTTTGCTCGTTCTTGGGTCTGGTGTTCTTGGTGCAGTAGCACTTCAAGAATTTGCATTGGCGTTGCTTGTGGGTATGGCAACAGGTGCGTATTCGTCCATTTATATCGCCACCCCAATCTTGGGTGTGTTGAAAGAACGTTCTCCCGAATACGCCTCCAAGCGTGGTGAGTTAAGCCTGGGTCGCGATATGGCAACGTTGATGGCTACGGGAGCTCCTGTTAGCCGCCGTGCATCGGCTCGCTCGGCGGAATCACCAGCAACACCATCTGCAACTCCGGCCGTTGATGCAATTCTCACCCATCCTCCGCGCCCTCGGAAGAAGTCCCGTAGGTAATCTGTCGTTATGGCCACTGCCGACCGCGTTCTTCCGTGGAGACGGCACCATAGTGCGCCCATAGAGGAGATAGCTCCGCTCCTTACTGCGTATCGCAAGCGTCATCCGAAGGCATCGGTGGCTTTGGTGAACAAGGCATACGAGGCAGCACGTGTGGCTCACATCAGTCAGCAACGCTCATCTGGCGAGGCCTACATCAACCATCCCATTGCGGTGGCTCGCATTGTCGCCGATATTGGTCTCGACGACATTTCGTTGGCTGCTGCGTTATTGCACGACGCAGTAGAAGACACTGAAATCACGTTGGAAGATGTGCAACGCAATTTCGGAGATGAAGTTGCTGGTCTTGTTGATGGCGTCACAAAGTTAGAGCGTCTGCAATTTGATTCTCGCGAGGCTCAACAAGCTGCCACCATGCGCAAGATGTTGGTGGCCATGGCGCGCGACATGCGAGTCCTCATCATCAAATTGGCGGATCGTTTGCACAACATGAGAACTCTGGCGGGCGTTCCACTAGATAAGCAACAACGCATTGCTCAGGAGACTCTCGACATTTATGCACCGCTTGCAAATCGCTTGGGAATGCAAGAAATTAAACAGCAATTGGAAGACTTGTCGTTTGCTGCGTTGTACCCGAAACGATTTGCAGAATTAGATCATTTGGTTTCCACGCGTACACCAGAGCGCGATGTGTATCTAGAAAAAGCAATCTCTGAAGTACGGGGTCGCTTAGCTGAAGTCCATATTGTTGGCGATGTCACTGGTCGAGGAAAGCACTTGTGGAGCATCTACGAAAAGATGGTGCAGAAAGACAAGGACTTCGACGAAATCTTCGACCTTGTTGCCTTGCGCATCATTGTGGACAGTGTCCGCGACTGCTACGGAGCATTGGGTTGTATTCACGGAAAGTGGCGTCCGGTGGTGGGGCGATTCAAGGACTACATCGCAATGCCGAAGTTCAACTTGTACCAATCACTTCACACCACGGTCATCGGGCCAGGCGGGAAACCGTTAGAAGTTCAAATTCGTACACGCGATATGCACGAACGTGCCGAGTGGGGAGTGGCGGCTCACTTCGCATATAAAGAGGGCACCAGTAGCGGCGACTCAGATTGGCTGAATCGAATTATCGACTGGCAATCAGATATCACAGACCCCAATGAATTCATGGCGGGCCTAAAGAGCGACCTTGAACAAGAAGAAATCTTTGTATTTACTCCGAAGGGCCGTGTCATTACATTGCCGCTGAATTCAACACCGGTTGACTTTGCCTACGCCGTCCACACTGAAGTTGGTCACGCATGTGTAGGTGCTCGCGTCAACGGTCGATTGGTGTCACTTGATTCGCGACTTGGTTCTGGTGACACATGTGAAATCTTCACATCGAAGGTTGACGATGCGGGTCCATCGCGCGACTGGCTTGGTTTTGTTCAATCACCGCGCGCAAGAAACAAGATCAAGAACTGGTTCACTCGTGAACGTCGAGAAGACATGGTCGAGTCTGGTCGTGACGAGCTCACGGCCGAACTTCGTAGAGAGGGTCTTCCTGTTCAAAGAATTTGGACAAGCGATGCGTTCTTGCAAGAACTTGAAGCGCTCAACATCTCAGACCTCGACACATTGTTCGCTGCTATTGGCGAACACCATGTGTCGGCTCGTGGTTTTGCGCAAAGAATTGGAAGAGCAGTTCGACGCGAAGATAGTGACGAGCAGTTGGCAATGCCAATGCGTGTCGACCGTCCGCAAACCGAACGACGTAGCGCCACTGGTATCCATGTTGAAGGTCTTGAGGATGTTCTTGTTCGGCTCTCGCGTTGTTGCACGCCGGTTCCTGGTGACGACATCCTTGGTTTCGTTACCAAAGGTCGCGGTGTCAGCGTCCACCGCGCCGACTGCGCCAATGCGGTCACATTGGTGGTAGATGAACCAACTCGAATGATCGATGTTGAGTGGTCTCGAACCACGCCTGGCACCATGTTCACGGCGGGAGTTGAAGTGGTGGCCCTCGATAGGAGCCGATTGCTTCGAGATGTATCAAACGCACTGTCGGAACAGCACGTCAACATCGTGGCCTGCAGTACCCATACGGGTTCTGACCGCGTGGCGAAGATGCGGTTTGAGTTTGAACTAGCCGACCCCAACCATTTGGAGTCCGTGTTGAGGGTCATCAAGTCCATCGACTCGGTGTACGACGCATATCGCATCGTGCCTGGCGGCAACCCCGACTAGCCTTTATCGTCGTGCCGACATTCCAAACCAGTCCGGGGACCCGTGACATCCTTCCTCCCCAAGCAGGTCGTTGGCGACGTTTCACTTCTGTTTTCGCAGACACTGTGGAGTCGGCTGGGTACCAGTGCATTATTCCGCCCATGTTCGAAGAACTTGGTGTATTTCTTCGTTTGGGTGATGCCACAGATGTCGTCACAAAAGAGATGTACGACTTTAAGGACAAGGGCGATCGCCACATTGCGCTGCGGCCCGAACACACAGCGGGAATTTGCCGAGCATTTGCTCAGCATCGTCCGAATACCCCATGGAAAGTCTGGTACTCGGGTTCAAACTTCCGATACGAGAAAGCTCAAGCCGGGCGCTACCGCCAGTTTGACCAAGTAGGGATTGAAGTTCTTGGCTCGGCCGACCCATTGCTTGATGTTGAAGTCATCGCACTTGGATGGCAATTCTTTGCAGCTCTTGGCCTGCGCAACGTCGAACTATTGGTGAATTCACTTGGTGACCCCAGTGACCGCGCTGCCTATATTCAGGCATTGAAAACCTATTTCTCCCAGCATTCCTCAGATCTATCCGAAGAAGCAGCCACAACGCTCTTGAAGAATCCTTTGCGAGTGCTTGATTCAAAAAGATCACAAGATGCAGACATCATCGCTGGTGCCCCCACTATCAAAGACTTCCTTTCATCTGAAGCAAGTGAGCACTTCGCAACTGTGGTTGCTGGTCTCGACGTGTTGGGGATTCCATACAAATTGACCCCAGGTCTCGTACGGGGCCTTGATTACTACCAGCGCACGGTTTTCGAATTCGTGTCCACATCATTGGATAACGCTCAGACCGCAGTTGGTGGCGGTGGGCGATACGACGGATTAGTGGAAGACCTTGGTGGCCCTGCAACAGCTGGCGTCGGATTTGCATTGGGTGTCGATCGAACATTGCTTGCGTGCGACAGCGAGAACGTGTTTGGTCTCGGTTCGCTAGAAGTAGATGCATTCTTCGTTGATGTTGTCAATGGAATGTCTGCTCTTCGTTTGTGCGAAGAGGTACGAGCCGCAGGCTTTACCGCAGATCGAGCCTTTGACGGTCGAAGCATGAAATCCCAGATGAAGGCCGCCGATAGATGTGGCGCAACTTTCGCCGTCATCATTGGCGAAGATGAAGCAAATGCCGGAACCTGCACAGTGCGTCATCTGGCAACGTCAGAGCAACACATCATTCCTCAAGTCGAACTTATTCAGTACCTCTCTCGCACTCTTGGCGAGCGTCATCCCCGAAGGACATCACAATGAAATCCACCGCTATGAGAACCCATATGTGTGGAGAACTGAATGAATCCCACATTGGCTCCACCGTGTCTGTTTGCGGTTGGGTTGGTCGTCGCCGTGAACACGGAGAGAAGTTGGCGTTTGTTGACTTGCGAGATCATTCAGGAATTATCCAGTGTGTTGTAGATAACGACGTTGATGTACGTAGCGAATACGTCATTCGTATCTCTGGCATTGTGCGCGCGCGTCCTGAGGGCACCGTGAACGACGCCCTGTCTACTGGCCGAGTTGAAATTGGTGAGTGTGTGGTGGAAGTGCTGAACTCTGCTGAACCCCCGCCATTCCCAGTTGATCAACGCGCAGACGATGTTGACGAAGGTGTTCGTTTGAAGTATCGCTACATCGATATTCGTCGCGAAAGAATGCAGCGAAACCTACGCGTTCGTGCAAAGGTCAACAGCGCTATCCGACGCGCAATGGAAGAGAACGGTTTCTTAGAAGTTGAGACGCCGCTGCTCATGCCATCAACACCAGAGGGGGCGAGAGAGTTTCTCGTCCCGTCACGTAAAGATCACGGTTCCTTCTTCGCTTTACCTCAATCTCCACAGTTGTGGAAGCAGTTGCTTATGGTCTCAGGTGTCGACCGCTACTACCAGATTGCAAAATGTCTGCGCGACGAAGACCTTCGTGCAGATCGTCAATACGAGTTCATGCAGCTCGACGCAGAAATGTCTTTTGTGTCGCAAGATGATGTTCTTGAATTCATTGGCCGTGCGGTCACTGCCGCAGCAGAGGCAGTGACAGGAGAGAAGCCGCCAACTATTGAACGCATCACATGGCGCGACGCCATGGAGCGATTTGGAGTCGACAAGCCGGACTTGCGATTCGGAATGGAGCTCGTCGAATTGACACAACTATTCGCCTCCACCGAGTTCAAGGCGTTTAGTGGGGCGGAAAGCATTAAGGGAATTCGTGTTTCTTCACGGGAATATCCCGAAGCTGCTTCGTACGGACGTAACAAACTCGATGCATTAACCGATCGTGCAAAGAAGATTGGCGCAAAGGGTCTGGTGTGGATGAAAGTCCAGGCTGACGGTGCCCTCGAGTCACCAGTTGCAAAGTTCTTGTCCGATGCTGAGCGCGCCGCCTTGGTTGCCGCAATGGGAGCAACTGAAGGCGATTTATTGTTGCTTGTCGCCGACGAATGGATGACAACGTGTGAAGTATTGGGGCAGCTTCGAAATGACATTGGCCGACCACCAGTGCATGAAGGTCCATATCGATATGTATGGGTCACAGAGTTTCCGTTGTTTGTCGGAGCCGACCCAGTAACGGGTCGCCCGAGACCAGGTCACCACCCGTTCTGTCACCCGCATCCAGATGACATCAACTTGTTCGACACTGATCCGTTGAAAGTGCGTGCACTTGCATACGACTTGGTGCTGAACGGTTGGGAATTGGGTTCTGGCTCTATTCGTATTCACGAACCTGAACTTCAACGCCGAGTCTTCAACATCCTTGGCATCTCAGATGAAGAAGCAGATAAGCGATTCGGTTTCTTCTTACAGCCATTCCGCTACGGAGCACCGCCACACGGTGGATTCGCATTTGGTATCGACCGACTCACGGCCATTCTCGCAGGCGAAGAGAACATTCGTGAAGTGATTGCGTTTCCGAAAACACAAAGTGGTGCAGACCCAATGACAAATGCGCCAACTCCAGTGGAAGCATCTCATCTAGCCGACCTTGGTTTGCGCTTGTTGCCACCGCCGGCATCATCCAACTAGACCGTGGATTCACCCGATCTCTTTTCTGAGTCGTTGGAGAACAACATTGCACAGCGCGCTCCGTTGGCTGCTCGTCTGAGACCACAGACTCTTGATGATGTCGTTGGTCAAGATCACTTGGTGGGGGTGAACGCACCACTTCGCCGATTGATTGATGCAGACAAGGTGTCATCCATTCTCTTATGGGGTCCACCAGGGACTGGAAAAACAACAATCGCTGAACTCATCGCATCGTCAACAAAGCGTCGATTTGAACGCTTGTCGGCAGTTACTGCTGGCGTGAAAGACGTGCGTGAAGTCATCGATTCGGCCAAGCGTGCCCTCACTTTTGAAAATCGTGGGACCGTTGTGTTTATTGATGAGATTCATCGGTTCACAACAACTCAACAAGATGCTCTTCTGCATGCGGTTGAAAGTGGCGTGGTGTCGCTAATTGGTGCCACTACAGAAAATCCAGCTTTTTCCGTTAATCCCGCTTTGCGTTCACGTTCATCGGTCTTTGAATTGAAGCCCGTTGGCGATGAGGCAATTCAGAACGTGTTGATGAAAGCTGTTGATGTATTGGGATGCTCTGTGTCAAACGACGCCATTCGAACCATTGCGCGTCGATGCACCGGAGACGTGCGGCAAGCCCTCACCGCATTCGAAGTTGCAGTGGCTCTCGCTGCTGGCAAAGAGATTTCTGAAGAACATGCAACCATGGCGCTAAACACAAGTGTGTCGCGGCTTGGAAGAAACGATCACTACGACATCATTTCTGCCTTCATTAAGGCAATGCGAGCAAGCGAACCAGATATTGCGTTGCATTGGCTCGCGCGAATGGTGGAAGGGGGAGAGGACCCACGTTTTATCGCGCGTCGTCTCGTTATCTTTGCGAGCGAAGATGTAGGTCTTGCCGACCACACATCTCTTCTTGTTGCGATTGCTGCGGCTGATGCTCTCGATCGTGTGGGACTTCCAGAGGCACTTCATCATCTTGCCCATGCCGCATTGCACTTGTCATTGGCGCCAAAGAGTCGGGCCGTGACAACTGCGATCGCAAACGCAATGTCCGACGTCCGCGAAGGACGAACTGGTCAGGCCCCACCCACCACCATGGAGCCGCCCTCGTATCGTCCGTTGGGTTTTGACCCTCCGCGCTACTACCGTGAGTCACCATGATGAAGCGTCTGTTCTGGTTTCTGCTTGGTGCTGTCGCCGGTGCCTACGCAGTCTTGTGGGGAAAGAAAAAAGCCAATGAAGTGGCAGAGAGTCTTACTCCAGAGGCCATTGCTCGCTCCTTATTCGATGCCGCTCGCGCTGTTGTTCGAAAGGCGATTGCGTTGTACAAGAACGAGGATGCCGACCCGCCACCATCGGTACTGTAGGAATTCTCTCTTCCTCAATGTGGGCGAGGGATAGCATGGGCTTTCCATGTCGTCTTCATCTTCTTCGCCTCGTAGCGCAGACCAATTGCGCTCGTCGTTCTCGTCGTTCTTTAACGACAGGGCACATACGGTGGTGCCATCTGCCAGTCTGATTCCCCACGATCCCACCCTGTTGTTCACGGTGGCAGGAATGGTCCCTTTCAAGCCCTATTTCATGGGCGATGAAGTTGCGCCGTATAGCCGAGCCGTCACAGTACAGAAGTGTGTTCGCGCTGGCGGAAAACACAATGACCTTGATGATGTTGGCCGCACCAAGAGGCACTTGGTGTTTTTTGAAATGCTTGGCAATTTCAGTTTTGGTGACTATTTCAAATCCGATGCAATTCCCTGGTCGTGGGATTTAGTCACAAATGTTTTCGGATTCGACGGCGACCGCCTATGGATCACAGTTCACGAGTCCGACGATGAAGCCGAGGCCATCTGGCACGAACAAGTTGGTGTGCCAATGGATCGCATTCAACGCCTTGGCGACAAAGACAACTTCTGGCAAGCAGGCGACACTGGTCCGTGTGGTCCATGCTCGGAAATCCACTTCGATCGTGGCCCAGCTTTCGGTCCCGACGGTGGACCTCAAAACGATCCACATGGCGACCGTTTCATGGAGTTCTGGAACTTGGTGTTCATGCAATACAACCAAGCCAGTGACGGAACACGCACGTCTCTTCCAAAGCCAAGTATCGATACAGGAGCTGGTCTCGAAAGAATTCTCGCACTGGTACAGGGTGTTGACTCCGTTTGGGAAACGGATGTTCTCTTTCCGTTAATTGAGGGAGCACAATCAGTGACTGGTGCAACGTATCGCACTGGTGATTACGACGACCGAAATAGTTTCAGCTTGCGCGTCTTGGCGGAACATGCTCGTTCGGCAACCATGTTGATTAACGATGGGGTGTTTCCTAGCAATGAGAACCGCGGATATGTGTTGCGTCGAATCATTCGTCGCGCAGTTCGACATGCTTTCTTGTTGGGCACAGAGAAATTGGTGATGCCAACATTGTCCAGTGTTGCTATTGACGTCATGGGCAACGCGTACCCAGATGTTCGCGCAAATAAAGATTTCATTCTTGGAGTTCTTACAAAAGAAGAAGAGCGTTTCCGCAATACGTTGAAGACCGGACTTGGCATTCTGGAAGACGACTTCTCTGCAGGTGGTTCAAAGCTGTCAGGGCGCTCAGCGTTCTTGCTGCACGACACGTACGGATTCCCGCTTGAACTCACTCAGGAAATTGCGGCAGAACGCGGAATCGATGTTGACATCGATGGCTTCGAAGCCGAGATGGCACAGCAACGCACGCGTGCGAAAGATGCTCGTAAATCGGGTCGCGCAGATGGTGACCGTGTCGAGGCATACCGAGAAGTCTTGGACGCGCACGGAACAACCGAATTCGTTGGGTATGTTCGCGATTCGTCTGAATCAACTGTTCTCGCCATTATCGATGGAGACGATGGCCAGATTGAAGTTTTCCTAGATCACACTCCGTTTTACGCGGAAAGCGGTGGCCAGGTTGGCGATGTTGGCACATTGACGCACGAATCGTTCGAGTTGCAGGTGATAGACACCACCTTCGCACTGCCGGGTTTGCGCCGTCATGTGTGCAAAGTCGTTCGTGGAGAAGCTCGTGAAGGTGTTGTGGTTGCCGCCAAGATCAATGTTGACGCTCGCACAGCAACTCGCCGTAATCACACGGGAACGCACGTGCTCCACTGGGCCCTGCGAACTGTGCTCGGAGACCATGTGAAACAGGCTGGTTCATTGGTGTCGCCAGATCGTCTTCGCTTTGACTTCAGCCATTACGAAAGCGTCACGGCTGAAGAAATTGAGAAAATCGAAGCGTTAGCGAATGCGCAAGTGTTGGCTAACACGTCTGTCGATGCATTTGAAACCTCAAAAGATGAAGCTCTTGCCGCAGGAGCAATTGCGTTCTTCGGAGACAAGTACGGCGACACGGTTCGTGTGTTGCGCGCTGGTGCGTCAACCGAACTTTGTGGTGGTACGCACGTCTCTGCAACGGGAGACATTGGCACTATCAAAATTGTGGCGGAGTCTTCCATTGGTTCGAATCTTCGCCGTATTGAAGCTGTCACGGGCGAAAATGCCGTCAAGTACATTCAGCGCACAAATGACATTTTGCAAAAAGTCTCACTTGCGCTTGGCACAAAAGCCGAAGATGCAGTCGCCGGAGTTGCACGCAAACTCGATGAGTTAAAGGCCGCTCAAGATGAGGTGAAAGCACTACGAGCAAAGCTTGCATCTGGACGGGCATCCGAAATATCTGCTTCCGCAGTAGATGGAATAGTGGTTGAACGGGTCGACGGCTTGACCGCAAATGATCTTCGTGATCTTGCCCTCGCGGTTCGCCAGCAAAGTGGAATCCGCGCCGTGGTTCTCGCTGGCGAAACCGACACAGGTGGAGTTTCGCTGGTTGCAGCAACATTGCCGGCATTGAAAGTAAATGCAAGTGACCTCATTAAAGATGCGGCACGCGCGGTAGGCGGAGGTGGCGGCGGCAAAGGCGACGTTGCGACCGCGGGTGGAAAGAATCCTGCAGGTATCGAAGAGGCGATTGAAATTGCACGCAGTAAAGCGCGTGACATCATCGCTGCTGCATCATAAATCGTGCGTCTTCTTGGCATTGATTTGGGTTCAAAGAGAATCGGTGTTTCTGTCTCCGATCGAAGTGGAACCATTGCATCGCCGTTAACAGTGATTACAAGAGGTAAATCACAACGTGTCGACCACGACGAGATTGCTCGATTGGTGCGCGATGAAGAAGCCGAAGGAGTAGTTGTTGGGCTTCCACTCAACATGGATGGGTCCGAAGGGCCTGCAGCTGTTGCTGCCCGACAAGAGGTAGAACGAATGACTACGGTGGTGGGCGTGCCAGTGTTCTTGCATGACGAGCGCCGTTCTACGGTTCAAGCAGACCAGTCAATGTCGCAACGCAATATGAATGCTGTTGACCGTCGAGCTGTTGTAGACAAGGTTGCCGCTGCATTCATTTTGCAATCGTGGTTGGATTCTCATCGAAAAGACGCCAAGTAATGACCGGTGACCCGCTGTTGCCACAAGATTGGAAGACGGATCCGTGGGACGACGTGTCTGTTGTCGCCGACACTGCAACAGACGAGCTGAAACCAGGTTTGGATTTCTTGAGACAGCCAATCCGAATGGTTGTCAGCATTGTTGTCGCAACAGTTCTCTTGCTTGGTGCGGCTGGCTGGTGGACCATTCATCAGTTGAACCCGGCAGGCGAGCCTGGGGCGCCCGTGAACTTCACCATCACAGATGGCGACACAATTGCGTCGGTTGCTGCTCGATTAGATGCCGAGGGAATCATCTCTAATGCGCGACTGTTTCGTTGGTATGCGTCAACCAGAGGTGACATTACGTTGGTGCCCGGTTATTACGCGCTAAAGCCAGGCGACAACGCTGGAAACATCATCGAAGCGCTCTCTACTCCGCCTGCACAAACTTTTGTCTCTGTCACCTTCCCCGAGGGGATGACCATTGCGCAAATGGGGGAGCGCTTGGCGTCAAAACTAACTTTCATGACGAAGGAAGATTTCCTTGCCGCTGCTACCGATGGATCAGTGGTATCTGAACTACTGCCGAAGGGCGTTACCACTCTTGAAGGTCTGTTGTTCCCCGACACATATCAAGTGTCTGGCGATGGGTCAGAGGCACGTGTTGTTACGACAATGGCCGGGATGATGGAGCGTGTTGCACGACAAGTTGACCTGAAATCGGGAGCTCGCATCAGGGGATTCACGCCATATGAAATCTTAATTATTGCTTCGCTGATTGAGAGAGAAGCAAAGGTTCCAGAAGATCGTCCCAAGATTGCTCAAGTCATCTACAACCGTCTCGCTGAAAAGATGAAACTGGAAATAGATGCAAGTGTGAAGTACGGACTTGACCCCGCAATGTCATGGACAGACATGAAGGCCACCGACACGCCATACAACACATATTTGCGTGACGGTCTTCCTCCTACTCCAATTGCGAATCCGGGTAGAGCGTCCATTCAAGCTGCGCTCGCACCTGCGGGCGCGCCAGCGAAATCTGATGAAGCATGTCAAGGTCTCCCGGCTGGCGAGAAATGTCGGTATCTGTATTACGTGTTGGCAGACAAAACGGGTCGACATGTTTTTGCCACAACGTACGAACAGCATCTCGCCAATATTGAAGTATCGCGAGCCGCCGGTGTTCTGCCATGACCGATGACGCAGTGGTGGTTGGTGCAGTTCTGGGTTCGCCCGTATCGCACTCTCTTTCTCCCGCGTTGTACCAAGCAGCATTTAATGAACTAGGAATCGCTGGCAGTTATCGCGCAATTGATTGCACGTCAACCACTCTCAGTTCAACGTTTGACGAATTGAAGCAGAAACATGTTCGTGCTTTGTCTGTCACGATGCCGTTGAAAGAAGTCATTATCCCGTTATTGGATCACATCGATTCAAATGCCGAGTTGTTGAACGCAGTCAATTGTGTGTCGTTCCGCGAAAGTATGGCAGTAGGACACAACACTGACGGCGACGGATGTTGTGATGCATTGGAAGAACAGGGCTCTGCCGTCATTCGTGACGCCACCGCCGTGGTGCTTGGTGCAGGGGGAACCGCGCGTTCCGTGGCGCTGGCGTTGGGTCGTCGTGGCGCACGTGTGGTGATAGTTAATCGCACGTTGGAGAATGCCAACGCACTGTGTGAACGATTGGCAGAAGATATTCGTACGCATGGCGGAGATGTAAGAGTGGGAACGTACGACGATGTTGAAGCGGCCTCAATTCTTGTCAACACCACATCTGTTGGAATGAATTCAACGCAGTCTCCGTTGGCACCGGAATATCTGCATGCGCAACTGGTTGTTCTTGACGCCGTCTATCAACCAATGACCACAACCTTGCTCGCGGATGCGACCGAGATAGGAGCCACCACAGTTGATGGTCTGTGGATGCTCATCCAGCAGGCTCGACGCCAATGCGTCCATCAATTTGGCGAAAAGCCTCCCGTGGGAGTCCTTCGAGCCGCTGCAGAACGCGAACTTTCTCGGCGCCACAAGTAGCCTCTAAGCGTGCTTAGGTACCTCACAGCTGGCGAATCTCACGGACGGGCTCTTACCGTCATTGTTGAAGGGTTGCCCGCGGGTCTTCCCATATTGGCTGAACACATTGAAAACGATCTTGCGCGTCGACGCCTCGGGTACGGCCGCGGACCACGTCAGCGTTTCGAGAAAGATGTCATCACGTTGGTGGGTGGCATTAGACATGGTCGAACACTGGGTTCTCCAGTCGCTATCGAGATTCAGAACTCTGAATGGTTTCGTGGAGATAAGTGGCACGACGAGATGTCTCCAGAGCCAGGCGCAACAAAAACTCCTCTCACCCAGCCACGCCCCGGACACGCCGACTTGGTGGGCATGCAAAAGTACGGCTTTTCAGATGCCCGTGACGTTCTTGAACGCGCGAGTGCGCGCGAAACTGCAGCGCGCGTTGCAGCCGGAGCGCTCGCAAAGCAGTTGTTGTCTCACATTGGTGTTGGTGTTCTTAGCCACGTTGTTCAAATCGGATCTGCTCGTGCGCAGAACGCAACATTGCCGTCTATGACAGACCTCGATGCAATCGACGCGTCAGAAGTTCGCTGTTTCGACTCTGCGGCGGAAACGGCAATGATTACCGCAATTAAGGAAGCAGCCAAGGAAGGCGATTCTCTTGGTGGCATTGTGGAAGCAATTGCCTACGGAGTTCCTATTGGTCTCGGAAGTCACGTGCACTGGGATCGAAAGATTGATGCATTGCTTGCTCAGGCAGTCATGAGTATTCAAGCTGTTAAAGGTGTTGAGATCGGAGACGGATTTGAAGTCTCGGGTTTGCGAGGCAGCGAATCGCACGACCCCATTCATTGGGATGCCGTCAATCGCAAATATGTCCGAGAAGGTCATCGATCTGGTGGAACCGAGGGCGGCATCACTACTGGTGAGCCCCTTATTGTTCGCGCGGCAATGAAGCCATTAGCCACCTTGAACAAGCCAACTTTGAAGACTGTTGACACCGTGACAAAAGAAGAGACGGTCAGTTTCAAAGAGCGCACAGACGTCACTGCCGTCCCTGCACTTGGTGTTGTTGTTGAGACAATGGTTGCTCTCGTTCTCGCAGCAGAAGCACAACGCAAATTTGGCGGGGATTCACTTGCAGAATTCGTTCGCAATGCGCGCGCGTTTGAGGCCACACTGGAGTCGTGACCACGCCACCAATCATCGTTCTCGTCGGTCTGATGGGAACTGGCAAAACCACTGTTGCCCGCAGTCTGGCGGACCACTACAAGTGCGATTGTTTGGACACCGACAAACTCGTCGAGCAGTCCTCGGGCACATCAGTGAGAGATCTCTTTGAACAACGTGGAGAAGAGGGTTTTCGATCACTTGAATCAGATGTCTTGGCGCAGTGTTTACGTTCTCCTCGGCCAGCTGTTGTGGCCGGTGCAGGCGGAGTGGTTCTTCGGAAAGAAAATCGCGAGATGTTGTTCGAAGCACAGCAGTCTGGTCGTGCAATCGTGGTGTGGCTACATGCACGTCCCGACGTTTTAGTTTCACGAACACAGAAAGGTGTTCATCGGCCATTACTCGATGGAGATAGGGCTGAAACACTGGAACGGCTAACTCGCGAGCGCACGCCTCTCTACAGCGAAGTTGCAGACATTGTGGTGGACGTGTCGGAGCGGTCGTCTGATTCGGTGACAGCACTCATTATTGAAGCCATTACCGTGGCTGGTGAAGAAGGCAGTGGTAGTAATGAGTGAGATGAACCGCGTTCACATCAACCTGGGCGACCGCTCGTATGCGGTACTTGTAGGTCGCGGAATTGTGCATGACACTGTGTCGTTGCTACCAAATTCTGCAAAGAGAGTTGCAATTGTGACTCAAGACGGCATCCCTGAAACGTGTCTTCCGTCGTTTTCCCACCATGTTGTTTCTGTGCATCGAATTGGCGTTGGTGAAGAACATAAGAATCTTTCAACAATTGAACGCCTGTGTCGCGAGTTTGCACAACATGGCCTTACGCGATCAGACGTGGTGGTTGCCGTTGGCGGGGGAATGGTCACCGACGTTGCCGGATTTGCCGCAGCCTCGTATCACCGAGGAATTCCCGTTGTACACGTCGCCACATCGCTTCTCGCCATGATCGATGCTGCGGTGGGCGGGAAAACTGGAGTCAATATTGCAGAGGGAAAGAACCTCGTTGGTGCTTTTTGGCAACCATCGGGCGTGGTGTGCGATTTGGATGTTCTTGCGTCACTTCCCGAGCGTGAAATGCGTTGCGGATTAGGTGAGATGGCTAAGTACCACTTCATCGCACGAGAGAACTTGAACGAGATTCCATTCGACCAACGTGTTGCGCGTTGTATTCAAATCAAGGGCGACATTGTTGCAGCCGATGAACGTGAAGGCGGAATACGTGCGTTCTTGAACTACGGGCACACATTGGCGCATGCTCTTGAAATTGATACAGATTTCAGCATTGCACACGGAGAAGCAGTGGCTCTCGGAGTTCTGTATGCAGCACATGTTGCTCATCGCATGAACCGCATCTCTAGCCAGCGTGTTGACGACCACTATCACGTGGTGCACGAGGTGTATGGCCTACGTCGTCCTCTCCCACATGGGCTCACTATTGACTCGTTAATTTCCGCAATGGGGCGAGACAAGAAAGCGGTTGACTCGTTGACTTTCGTGCTCGACTCGCCTCAAGGGCTTGAAGTGGTCTCAGGTATTCAGAACGACATTCTGAAAGTGGCATACACGGATTTAGAGTCGCGACTTAATTCGTTGTGATGTATCGGACATCTCGTCTCATCCTTCGTGAGTGGCGCGATGAAGACATCGCCCCCTTTGCTGAGATGTGCGCCGACCCAGACGTGATGGAGTTCTTTCCAGCAACATTGACGCGTGAAGAATCACTTGAAATGGTCGCTGCTATTCGAACTCGATTTGAACAGAACGGTTTTGGTTTGTGGGC